>OMKS01000877.1_pt1 | contig 27937 bp, 29 predicted proteins | sample 1674721 | NCBI WGS metagenome assembly OMKS01 (sample SAMN06264996, study PRJEB25208) | sediment metagenome | isolation source: hot spring sediment | place: USA: California | collected 2014-09-02 | reverse complement strand
TGGAAAAACCCCGTTGATGACAGCGGCCCTGACAGGCAATGTCAAGGCTCTGGAGCAACTCATCCGGAGCGGTGCAGTCATGGATCAAAAAGACTATGCCGGGCGGAACGCTCTCTTCTATGCCGTGGAGGTCGGAGAGATGGAAGCGCTTCGGGCTCTGTTGGCTTTCGGCGGGGACGTCAACACGGCCATCGAAGGAGAAAATGACTTTCGTGCCGGCCAAACTCTTTTGATGTATACGGCAGCCTATGGAGTCAGTCTCAATGATGAGCTGGAAGATATCATTTCCTGGCTGGTAAAACAAGGAGCCGACATTGAGACCGTGGATGCAGAGGGAAGGACGGCTCTTATCCTGGCGGCCCGGCGCAAGAGGGAAGAGGCCGTGAAGGTTCTTTTGGCTCTGGGAGCCGATATGGACAAAAAAGATTTCCAAGGGCATGACGCTTACTTTTATGCCGAAGAAGACGGGGATCCGGGGATCATCCACTTGCTTCGGGAAGCTCGGAAGGGAGAACAATGAGGTTTCAATCAAAGATCGCTTTGTGGGTGGCTGTTATTCTTTTGGCGGGCGCCTGCAGTCAAAAAGGGAAAGAAAAGATGCAGGAAATGAAAGCAGAGGGCCTTTGGGCCCGTGCGGGGGAAAGCGTTTTTTTAGGCGGCTCAGATGAGCGTGTCGGACAGGTAGAAAATATTGAAAAAGAAAAAAAAGGTGTGAGGATAAACCTAAAGCTTGATGAACCCATGGAGATGGTATTCTCTTCGGTGATACGTGATGAAGCCCGTTCAGGATTGCGTATTATTCCCTCGAAAATGAAGGCTAAGCGGCCTGTCTCGACTGTTGAGATCCGAACCGCGTTGACTGGGGACTTCGGGAAAGAAATTGTTCTGCCTTATGAGATCCGGGGTCTTATCGATGAAGATATGCTCTTTCTCATGGCTGAGACGGCTCCCCTGGGAGGCAATTATTTATTTCTTCTGAAAAGAAACGGGGATGTGTACAAGCTGGAGACACCGCTGCCGCCTGAAGGGAGGCTTTTTACAGGGAAACCGGAGAAGATCATAACGGCTGAGCCCAAAAGGCTTTCGGCTTTTATGGCCTTCTTGGATGAGTTTACCCGTAATCATCAGGATTCTTTCTGGAGCACTCCTGAAGATCTGGATGTCCAGGGCGGAACGGTTCTTTTTGTCTTTTTCCGGACAGAAGGGAAAGAACACTCTTTTCGGATGGAACCTGAAATTCCGGAAAGAAAAGAGGTCATTGGGGCTTTCGACCTTCTCTTGGATGAATAAGTGAAAGAGCATTTCTTTGCTGTCAAAGACGCTTTAGTCTTATTATAATTGAGGAGCCGGATCATTAATACCGGGGACCAACGCCTTATTGCGGGCGAAGAATGCCTTTTCAGAAGGGGTTCTATGTCTTATAATAGATGTCGGAGGAGGAAATTATGGAATTCAGTGAAGTCATCCGTAAGCGCAGAAGCGTTCGGCATTATGATACGAAAAAGGCCGTTCCCCGGGAAGTTTACCCTTATCTCTTTGAAGCTGTCCGTTTGAGCCCTTCGGCCCATAATTCACGCGGCTGGTCTTTTTATGTCGTTGACGATGCGGAGAGGAAACACGAGCTCTGCCGCCGGGCTTTTTCCGGCGTTTTCCGGGCGGCATGGATCGATGAAGCTCCGGTTTTGGTGGTGATGACCATAAAAAAACGTTTTACGGCCAATGTCATCGGGGAAGGGATGACAGGTATTGACTATCGCTCCCTTGACGGCGGTATTGCCGGAGAGCATTTTGTTCTGGCGGCGGCGGAAAAGGGTTTAGGAACCTGCTGGATCGGATGGTTTGACAAAAAGAAACTGGCCAAAGCCATGGGGCTTTCCCGAAAGGAAGAACCTCTGGCTCTCTTTACCTTAGGGTACCCTGCACCTCAATATGAGCCCAAAAAGATAACGCGGACTCCTTTGGATGAGATTTGGCGCTTTTACGGAGAGGATTAATGGCAGATTTTCTCATCGGAGAAGATTTTCACGGAAGCCGGGCAGACCGGTTTTTGAGGAAGACATTTTCAGAGATCCCCCTTTCCCGGCTTTATAAGGATTTGAGAGAGAAAAAGATATGTTGCAACGGAAAGCCTCTTCGAGAGAAAGACCGTTTATCTGCAGGGGATCTGATCACGGTTCCCTATGAGAAGAAGACTCAATGTGCTGAAGTCGTTTATGACGGATCGCCTTTCCCGTATCCGCTTCTTTACGAAGATGAGCAGATGGCTGTAATCGACAAACCCGGGGGTGTCGTTGTTCATAAAGGAAGCGGCCATAAAGAGGGGGTAACAGAAATGTTCCGCAGGGCTTTTGCCCTTCCCGAAGCCTCTCCGGCTCATCGGTTGGATAAGGCGACATCGGGACTCTTTATCATGGCTAAAAATCGTGCTGCTGTTCGAAAACTCACGGCTTTGATCCGCGAAGGAGGTGTTTTAAAGCATTATATCGCTGTAGTTTCCGGAGATGTGCCTCCGGGAACCATGCTTATGCATGACAAAATCATCAGGGAAGAGGACGGATCACGGATCTCTCTCTCACAGGGAAAAGAGGCTTTGGGGGAATTGAAACTGATGAAAAGAGGTGACGGGCTCTCTTTGGTGGAGATCCGGCTGATTACCGGCAGGACACATCAGATCCGCCTGCAGCTGGCTGCACGGGGATGGCCGATCATCGGTGACGGCCGCTATGGAATAAAAAGAAACGGGCCAATGTATCTTTGCTCATGGAGGCTTTTTATTCCTTCGATGGAAGTCCATATACAAAAAAATATACCTGAAAGTTTTATTGAAGTCCTGAATCAGGGAATTTTATAAAAAGTATTGCATTTATCACATCTTTCTGTATAATCACTGCGTAAGGGATGGTTTTTATGCCATCCCTCTTTTTTTAAGGAGTTTTTATGGATTTTATACAGGATTTGGAGAGCCTTATTACCCCGTATCTGGAAAGAGAAGGGTTACGGCTTTACAAGATCAAATTAATCACCGGCGGGAAAAGAAAGCGTGTGGAGGTCTTTTTGGACGGTAAAGACGGCGGGGTGACCATTGATAAATTGGCTGCCGCAAACCGTTATATCGGGGACTTGATGGAGGCTGAAGAGCTGTTGAACGAGAGCTATTTGCTGGAAGTCTCTTCTCCGGGATTGGTTACGCTAAAAGAAGACCGTGATTTTCATTTTTTTATAGGCCGGTATTGCCGTATTGTCTTGGAAGAGAAAACCGTGTACGGATATTTAAAAAGCTATGATAACGGGGTTGTGGTCGTAGAGACAAAGGACAATGGCGAATTGGCCGTTGAAAAGAGCCGCATTGTCAAAGCCAAACTTGATGTTGATTTTTAAGGGAGGGTCTTATGAGTGATTCGTTACTGAAAATTGTCGATGAATTAACACGGATCAAAGACATCGATAAAGAAGAGATGATGGAAATCATCCGTGACAGTATTAAAGAGGCCTATTTAAGAAAATACAGGCTTAAAAAAAGAGAAGAGGATGAAGAACCCTATGACCTTCCCCTGGATGTGGAAGTTCAGGCAGGGGCTCTTCGTATCTTTATTTCCAAATGGGTTGTTAAAGAAGTGGAAGACCCCCATATTGAAATCTCTATGGAAGATGCGGAAGCGCTTACAGGGATCAAAGACCTTCAGGAAGATGACGTCGTGGATGTTTTTATCGATGCCAGAGATCTGGGCCGTAACGGTGCACAGGTCGTCAAAGAAAATATATTAAACAGAATCAAAGGCTTCGAGCAGAAGCGGATCTACGGCGAATATATTGATAAAGTTGGTGAGGTCTATACGGGTATTATCACGAGAAAACAACGCCTCCGAGGTAAAGAGCGGGATATTTATATCAAAGAACACTCCGAGCATATTGACGAAGGCGGCTATGAGTTGGCCAACATTATTGTCGATCTTGGAAAAGGGGAAGGGATCATCCCACCCCGCCACCAGTCGCCTAAAGACAGCTATTATCGCGGAACCCGGTTGAAAGTCTATATCTATGCGGTCAAAGAAGAGGGGCTGGATACCAAGATCCTTGTTTCCCGGACTCATGAAAGTCTGCTCCGCGGCCTTTTCGACCTTGAGATACCTGAAGTTGCCGGAAAACAGGTAGAAATAAAAGCTATTGCCCGGGAGCCGGGTGTAAGAGCCAAGGTCGCCGTCTGGTCCGGTAGTTCTGATCTTGATCCTGTAGGGACCTGTGTCGGTGTGCGGGGAATCCGTATTCAGAATATTGTCCGTGAGCTAAACGGGGAGCGCATCGATGTCGTGGAATGGAGCGAAGATCCGAAACAGATGATCCGCAATGCCCTGAAGACTGTGGATATCAGCAAAGTCATTATTGAAGAGAGGGCTGACGAGCGGCGCAATGTCAAAGTGGTTGTCCCCGATGAGCAATATACCATGGCCATCGGCCGTAACGGGCAGAATGTCCGCCTGGCGGCAAAGCTTACAGGGTGGAAGATCTATATCTATTCTGAAACCGAATATCATAAAGAGCTGGAAGAGAAACGGGAGCAATTTTCCAATATTCTCAAGAATTTTGAAGGAATGGATGAAGAGATTCTGGGATCCATGTATGATGCCGGAATCTTTGATCTGGAGGAAATCGCTGAAATGACCCCCGAAGGCTTTGCCGATGAAGTGGACGGCGTTGATGACGAATTGGCGGCTTCCTTTATTACAGCGGCCCGGGAGGCCCTTGAAGAATTGAAAAAGCATAAAGAAGAAGAAAGCGCAAAACCGGAGATGAAGGCGGAGAAAATCATCGAGCCTGAAACATCGGCAGAAGAAACCGCCCAAACGGAAGAAGGGGAACCTTCTGAATAAAGCGAAGTATAAACCTTTGCGCCGCTGCGCGATTTGCAGAAGGCCTTTGTTCAAAGAGGATTTGGCCCGGTACGTGCGTCTTGACGGACGCCTGGTGGAAGGACAAACTCTTCCGGGGCGGGGAGTTTATGTCTGCTCTTCCCAAGAGTGCCGTGAACGATTTGAAAGGAAACATTGTAAATGAATCCAGGTTTTCTCGGATTAATACATAAAGCAGGGAGGATTGCTTTGGGACGGTCATCCTTGGATTTGGCACTGGACAAAGGGGCCGTTAGGCTTATAATAACGGCGGAAGACCTTTCTCCCCGCTTCAAAGATGATATTAAAAGAAAGGCCGAATCGTCGGGGATCAGCATCATAGAGTGGTTAACAAAAAAACAATGGGGGAAAATCTTCGGCCGTGACAGTGTCGGGGTTTTCGGTATCCTGGATAAAAAGGTGGCCGGCAAGGTGCTAGAGGGGGTGCATGCCAATGGATGAAAAGAAACGTGTATTTGAACTGGCAAAGGAGATTGGAGTCCCATCTTCGGACCTTGTTGATTTTTTTCTTGATGAGGGCATAGATGTAAAGAATCATATGAGCTATGTAGGCCCGTATGAGATTCGTCAGGCTAAGGAGCATTACGGGATAGAGATCGAAGAAGATAAAGAAAAAATGCCACAGGCCCGGTTGCGCCGCAGAGCCCGCCCCAAACGGGGAGAAAGTGCAGACAGCGCAAAGAAGCCTGCTGATGAGAAGCCTGCTGAGGTAAAAACACCTGAAAAGATAACAGAGGAGAAAGCACCTGCAGCGGCTGAGAAAAAAGAGAAAAAACCGGAAGAAGAACGGAAAGAAGCCTCCGTTCCACCTAAGGAAGACACATCGCCTGTCACTCGTCCTGAAACAGTGAAACCTTCGGAAAAGCCGGCGCCTTCTGTAAAAGAGATCGATGAGGATCTGGAACGCGGCCGTGGGAAAAAAGGGAAAAAGTTCGAGCCGCCCAAAGGAATCCCTAAAAAAACGAAGATCCGTAAAGGGAAAAAGACAAAAGAGGAAGAAGCTTGGGAAGAGCATCTCCGTTTTGAAGCGGAAGAAAAGGCTCAGAAAGAAGAGGCCAGGCGGATAGCGGCTGAAAAAGAAGCCAGCCGAAAGATCAGCTGGAAGGAGATCATGGATAATAAAGATATCAGCGAAAGTAAGAAGAAAAAAGAAAAAAAGCCTGAAAAACAGGAGAGCAAAGAGAAGCTCTATTTAATGAAAGGCATTACTTACAGGGATTTTGCGGAAAACCTGGGATTGTCAGCAAAAGAGTTGATAAAAATCCTTGAAAAAGAAGGCATTACTGTCGAGGACATCGAAAGTTCAATTGAAGAAGATTATGCTCATCTTCTTGCCGATGAATTCGGTAAAGAGCTGGAGATGATAAGAAATTACGGTGATGATATTCTCATGAAAGAATATCTTGAGGCCCCGGCGACTCAAGAAGTCAGTCGTCCGCCTGTTGTGACGATTATGGGACATGTGGATCATGGGAAGACTTCAATCCTGGATTATATCCGCCACTCCCGTATTGCAGACGGAGAATTCGGAGGGATCACCCAGCATATCGGAGCTTATTCCGTGACAACGCCTAAAGGCGAAGTCACATTTATCGATACACCCGGTCATGAGGCGTTTACAGCGATGAGGGCCCGGGGAGCCAATATCACGGATATTGTCGTTCTGGTCGTCGCCGCCGATGACGGCGTCATGCCCCAGACGATTGAGGCTATCAATCATGCCAAGGCAGCCGGTGTCCCTCTTATTGTCGCTATGAATAAAATGGATCTTCCCGGGGCTAATCCTGACAGAGTGAAACAGGAGTTGATTCAACATGAGATCGTACCCGAAGAGTGGGGCGGACAAAACCTCTTTGCTTACTGCTCTGCAAAAACAGGAGAGGGGATCGACGGCCTTTTGGAGCTGATTCTTCTGCAGGCCGAGATGATGGATTTGAAGACATGGGTCGATGTTCCGGCACGGGGTGTTGTGGTGGAATCTAATATGCAAAAAGGAACAGGCAATGTTGCAACGATCCTGGTTAAAGAAGGAACCCTGAATGTCGGGGATACATTTGTCGTCGGAGCAGCCTACGGGCGCGTCAGGACCATGATCGATGATACAGGTAAACGGATTAAATCGGTCAAACCCGGCCGGGCCGTTGAGATCACCGGGCTGGACAGTCTTCCCGGGGCCGGAGATGAGCTCGCCGCTCTGTCTAGTGACAAGATAGCGCGTATTATTGCCCAAAAAAGAGCTTATTATATCAAACGGAAAGAACAATTGCGGGATTCACTGGAAGCAGCGGTTTCATTGGAAGACCTTTTTGCGCGGATGAATGAACAGGAGAAAGCCGAATTGACCCTTATTATCAAAGGGGACACCCAGGGGACCGTAGAAGCCATCGTCCAGTCGATTAAAAATATCGATGTGGAAGAGGTGGATATCAATATTTTACATATCGGTGTGGGCATCGTTGCTGAGACTGATATCAATCTGGCCGTTACGGCTAAGGCCATTGTGGTCGCTTTTAATGTCCGCACGGATACCGGGGCCAGAAAAATGGCTGAAGAAAACGGTGTGGAGATAAGAAATTATAACATTATTTATAAGTTGATTGAAGACCTGATGAAGGCTGTCGAAGGTTTGCTGGAGCCGGAATCCGTGGAAGTTTACCGGGGGATGGCCGAAGTGCGGCAAGTCTTTCATGTTCCCAAAGTGGGAAGTGTGGCCGGCTGCTATGTCAAGGACGGGAAGATACTGCGTAACGGCATCGCCAAGTTGGTTCGCGACGGTCAATATGTCTGGGAAGGCAAACTGGATTCGTTGCAACGTTTTAAAGATTCAGTCAAAGAGGTGGCGGAAGGGTATGAGTGCGGAATCGGTTTGGCCGGCTACAATGATATTAAAGACGGAGACCTTATCGAAGTCTACGAAATCGAGGAGCATCAGCGAACCCTGTAAATGATGTACCTTCTTTTAGCTGATGTGGAGGTTTATCTCCACGGCGTTATAAATCTAAAGCAAAAGCGTATGGTTCTGAAGAGCTATAAGGATCATATGAAAAAGAGGCATGACCTGATTATCCGCGAAGAACGTTTTTTAGATAAATGGCAGCATACCGGGCTGGTCATGGCGACATTGGCAGACAACAAGGACTTTCTTCTCAAAACTTTCAAAGATGCCGTGGATTTTCTCCTGGCCCATTATGACGTGGATATTATTGAAGAAAACTGTGAAATCGCAGAAATTTAATTGAGGTGTTATGAAGCAATACAGCAGAATGGATAAGTTAAATCGCCTGGTGCAGACCGTTTTAGGGGAGATCATTGAAAAGTCTTATCCCTATGAGCGTTACGGAATGATCACGGTTACGGAGGTCGATCTTTCAAAAGACCTGCGTTATGGCAAAGTCTTTTTTTCGGTCTTTCTGGATGAAGAGCATACGATTACCGAAAATGAAGTCCTCGCTTTTCTTGAAAAGGATGAATATATAATCAAGCGGTCTTTGGTTTCTCAGGTGCGGATGAAGTATACACCAAAACTTCATTTTATATTAGATCATACTCAACAGAAAGCGGATGAGATCTACCGCCTTCTTGAAAAGGAGTCCCGTGAAGATCAAGGGAAGTAAGAAGCTTTATGAGGCTATTGCGTCAAAAAAGTCTTTTTTGATCGGAGCCCACGTGCGTCCGGACGGTGATGCATGGGGATCGATGGCTGCCATGGCCCGTCTTTTGACAACACTGGGGAAAACCGTTGCCATAAGCGGGGAGCGGGAAAAGGCAGGCGTTTATGGGTTTCTCCTCGACGGGCTTTCTTTTGACCTTTCCGGCTCATGGGAGGCCTTTATCGCCTTGGATTGCGGAGCCCAAAACCGCATTGCCGGTTTGCAGGGGAATGATAACCTTCCCCTCTTTAATCTGGACCATCATTCGGATAATAACAGTTTCGGGACTATAAATGTCGTGGAACCGTCGCTCTCCTCAACAGCAGAGCTTATTTGGCATTTGTCTCAGGAGTGGGCAGTCCCTTCATTGCCCTTAGCTTTTTACCGGGCGGTGTATACCGGGATGATGACAGATACAGGTAATTTTTCTTTTTCAAACACAACAGGACAAACCTTAAGGGCTGCCGCAGATCTTGTAGACATTATGGGGAGCCCTGCCGATCTCTATGCCCGGGTCTATCATTCGCTTTCCCTGCAGCAGTTGCTCATCCGCGGCCGTGTTCTGAGCCGGATGCGTCTTTACAGCAGAGGGAAACTGGGGGTTAGCCACATTACTCTGCAGGATCTGCAGGAACTTGGTTTGACTTATGATGACATGGAAGGCGTCGCTGATATCCTCCGTTCTGTGGATGGGGTTGAAGTCTATATTCTTATGAAAGAACAAAAGGGCTCTATCCGGCTCTCTATACGCTCTAAAGGGGCTGTCCCCATACGGCAATTTGCAGCCGCCTGTGATGAAGGAGGCGGACATGATTTCGCTGCAGGAGCCAGTCTCCGGGGAGGATTGGAGAAAGCTGAGGATATGATCGTCTCCTATTGGGAGGATCGCCTGTGAATCGTGTGCTTATTTTGGATAAACCCAAAGAGATCACATCGTATGATTGTATACGCGAACTGAAGCCCCTATTGGAAAAGGGGACAAAAATCGGCCACGCCGGAACTCTTGACCCTATGGCTACAGGTGTGCTCCCCATTCTTTTGGGAAAAGCGACCAAACTGTTTGACCTGTTTTCAGGTTCCGGGAAAACGTATATCGGCGAGATGAAATTGGGCCTGCGAACGGATACGGCGGATATTACGGGAACTGTCATAGAGGAAAAACTTCCGTCCCGATTGACATCCGATGAACTGACGGCCGCTTTTGAGATTTTTGTGGGGGGATATCTTCAAACTCCTCCGTTGTTCAGCGCGAAAAGGAAAGAAGGAAAGCGTTTTTACGACTTGGCCCGGGATGAGGAAGAACCTCTTGAAGAAGGGCTTTTGCCTGATCCCGAATTTGTCGAACTATTTTCCTACCACCTTTATGATTATGATGCATCAGCTCATACGATCCTTTTCAGTATCGATGTCGGACGGGGATTTTATGTGCGTAGTTTCGTTGAGGATGTGGCCCGTGAGCTGGGGGAATTGGCAACACTCTCCTCTTTAAGGCGGGTCAAGGCCGGCTATTTTTCACTGGACAAAGCCGTAAATATGGATAGTATTGAGACCCGGGGAGATATAGAACGACTGTCCATTTCCCTGGAGGAGGCTACCGAAGCGTTGCCCACATTGATTGTCAATGATGATATGGCACGTAAAGTGGCCCACGGAGGGAAGCTCAAAACGGATGTTTTCAACGAAATATCCGGTTTTGTCAGAATTGTAAATAAGAGCAACAAGGTGCTGGCCATCGGATTTTCCGAGATGGGAAATTTTAAGTATCATGTTGTTTTGGGAGATGATGCATGAACGTATTTGACGGCTACAAAATAAAGGGAGATAAAAGGTTTGTTGTCTCCGTGGGGATGTTTGACGGTATTCATAAAGGCCATCAGCAGCTTATCCATACCATGAAGCAAAAAGCCCGGGAAAAAGGGCTTGAGACGATGATCTTTACTTTTGATGTTCATCCCAAGGTCTTGTTAAATGCTGATCCGCCGAAGTCTATCTTGACCAAAGAGGATAAGATCGCACTTTTCAGGGATCTGGGTGTGGATAATGTTATTTTTGCCCCCTTTAATAATGAAATCGCGCTGATGTCCGCTGAGGATTTTGTCAAAAAAATATTAGTCGATATTCTTCATACTGCAGTCGTTGTAATGGGTGAAAATCATCGTTTCGGGAATAAGCAGCAGGGCGATCTTCATCTTTTAGAAAAACGCAGTGAACAGTATCAGTTTGAAGTCTGTTCGGTTCCGCCGGCTTCCTATGACGGAACAAAGATCAGCAGCACATGGGTACGGCAGACGATCCTTCAAGGGAAGTTACGCCTGACCCGCGAATTGCTGGATAGGTTTTACCATATTAAAGGGATGGTTGTTAACGGTGACGGCCGGGGAAGCGAGTTGGGATTTCCTACTGCGAACCTGGACGATATCGAAACCAAACTGCCTTTTGACGGAATCTACTCCACGTATGTTGAATTTCAGGGTGAATGCCGCCCTGCAATGGCTTACATCGGTTTTTCTCCGACTTTTGACGGGGAGAAGAGAAAAGTGGAAGTCCATATTTTCGATTTTAATGAAAAGATCTATGGAGAGGAACTCAAGGTCTTTTTCGTGGCCAAGATCCGTGATGACGAGAAATTCGATGATTCCGAGACGCTCAAAAGAAAATTGACTATTGATAAAAATATAACCTTGAATATATTGGCAGACGAAGATCTATTGTTTGAATAGCACCTATCTCTAGGGATGATTTTGAATCATCGCTTGGAATAGGAGAAGGAGGATAACATGGCTATTTCAAAAGAGCAGAAGAATGAAATGATTACGAAGTATGGGGGTTCTGAGAGTAATTCCGGGACACCCGAAGTACAGATTGCGATCCTTACGGCACGGATCAATGATTTACAGGATCACTTTAAAAGTCATCCCAAAGATCATCATTCACGCCGCGGGCTCCTGAAGATGGTCGGGAAACGCAGAAGGCTTTTGCGCTACCTGATGAAACGTGACATAGCAAAATACCGTGAGCTCATCGCTGATCTTGGAATTAGGGGGTAACATGTCATATAAAGTAACGATGGAAATCGGCGGCCGGACTCTGTCGCTGGAAACAGGACGGATGGCCAGACAAGCCGATGGATCCTGCTTAGTCAGTTTTGGGGATACCATGGTGCTTGTCACCGCCGTAGGGAGCCGCTCTCAATCTCCCATGGATTTTTTCCCGCTCACTGTAGAATACAGGGAAAAAAGGTATGCAGCCGGAAAGATCCCGGGAGGGTTTTTCAAAAGAGAGGGCAAACCATCGGATGAAGAAGTCTTGTCCGCCAGAATGATCGACCGTCCTATGCGGCCTCTTTTTGCAGATGATTTCCAAAATGAGGTTCAGGTCTATGTCAGCGTTATCTCTTCAGATAAGGAGAATACTCCTGATATCTTAGGGATTACAGGAGCATCACAGGCTCTGATGCTTTCAGGCATGCCCTTTAACGGGCCCGTGGCCGGAGTCCGGGTGGCTCTTCTTGAAGATTCTTTTATCATCAATCCGACCCATACCCAACTGGAATCAAGCAAAATGGACATGATCGTTGCCGGTACGGAGAAAGCCGTGACCATGGTCGAAGGATTTATTGATAAACTCACAGAAGAGCAGGTTCTGGAAGCCATTATGCTGGCCCATGAAGAGATCAAGAAGATATGCGCTCTGCAGTTGGAATTAGTCAAACAGGCCGGACAGACAGAGTTTACTTACGAGCCTTTCGATATTCCTGAATCTGTGGAAGCGACAATTGAAACAGCTGTCGGAAGCCGCATTGAAGAGATTTTCGATATAAAAGGGAAATTAGAACGTCAAAAAGCCCTTTCGGCTTTTTTTGATGAAGCAAAAAAGCTCGTTCTTGAAAATGAGCCTGATATTGATTCCAGAAAGATCGGTGCTGCTTTTCATAATGTGGAAAAAAAGCATGTGCGTCAATTAATGCTGAAGACGAAAGTCCGTGAAGACGGCCGCTCCTTCGAGGAAGTGCGGCCTATCAGCGTTGAGGTCGGCGTTCTTCCCCGGACTCATGGCTCCGCTCTTTTTACGCGGGGAGAGACTCAGGCTTTGGCAACAGTGACTCTCGGATCAGCCGGAGACCAGCAGATCATGGATGCCTTGAAAGGCGAATCAAAAAAGAAATTCATGCTTCATTATAATTTCCCGCCTTTCAGTGTCAATGAAGTGAAACGGGTGATGGGTCCCGGACGTCGTGAAATCGGCCATGGAATGCTTGCTGAGCGCGCAATTACCCCTGTTCTTCCCGGAGAGACCTTCCCCTATACGATTCGGATCGTCTCCGATGTCCTGGAGTCCAACGGGTCTTCATCTATGGCGACTGTCTGTGGCGCATCGTTATCTCTTATGGATGCCGGTGTTCCGATTACGGATACAGTGGCCGGCACAGCTATGGGCCTCCTCAAAGAGGGCGATGATTTTATTGTGTTGACCGACATTCTGGGATCCGAAGATCACTTAGGTGATATGGATTTCAAAATTGCCGGGACCCGTGACAGCGTGACCGCCATTCAGATGGATATCAAGATTGAAGGTGTCACTAAAGAGATCATGCAGACAGCATTGACGCAAGCCAAAAAGGCACGCCTTCATATTATTGAAAAGATGGAAGCTGTCATCAATGAGCCGCGTAGTGAACAGTCTCCTTATGCCCCGTGCATTATTATGTGTAAAGTGCCTGTGGATAAGATCGGTGAAGTCATCGGGCCCGGGGGCAAAAACATAAAAGGCATGTCGGAAGAGTTCAACTCCGAGATTTGGATCGATGATGACGGGACCATTCAGGTCTCCTCGGAGAACAGGGCAGACGGAGAAGCTGCTGTGGCAAAGATCCAGAATATGATGAAAGTGTACGAAGTAGGAGATATCGTCGAAGGTGTTGTTTCAAAGATCGTTGATTTCGGCGCTTTCTGCAGTTTGCCTAACGGCAAGGGCGCTTTAGTTCATATTTCTGAGATCTCTAAAGAGCGTATTCCCAAAGTATCCGATGTTCTCAGCCTTGGTGACAAGATCAAAGCCAAGGTCATCAAAATCGATGATATGGGAAGGATCAATATCAGCATCAAGCGTCTCGAAGAAGAGTAATATGATTCCTTCGGGAAACAATCAGGATCTGTTCGTCCTTGATAACGGCCTGGCCGTGGGGTACGAACAGATCCCCTCGATCAACTCTTTTAATATCGGTATTTTCTTTTGTATCGGCTCTTTTCATGAGCCTGAAAAACTTAACGGCATTGCCCACCTGATCGAACACATGCTTTTCAAACGGACCTCACATTACACGAATAAAGAGCTTGTCTACAAAATCGAAGGATTAGGCGGAGATTATGACGCTTTTACCGGATATGACGGGGTGACTGTAACATTACGGATCTTAAACCGGTATTGGAAAGAAGCTGTCGCTCTTCTTTATGAAATTATACAGGAAGCCCTTTTTCTTGAAGAAGACTTTTTGGCCGAAAAAAAAGTGATCCTGGAAGAGATCGAAATGTATAAGGAGACTCCTCAGGATTATATCATGGAGATGTTTACGTCTTCTTTATGGCAGGGATCTCCCTTGGGACGGCCGATTTTAGGAACAGAAAAGACGCTGGGATCTCTTTCGGCTTCTCAGGCCCGCGCCTGGTTTAAAGAGAACTTCACTGCCGCCAATGCCATTATCTCCGTAGCCGGACAGGTCGAATTGAGAGAGTTAAAAGAGGCTCTGCAAATATTTGAGGCTCTTTCTCCGGGAGAGCAAGCCGGGGATTTGTCCCGGGCCCCTGAAAATTACGGGTTGTTTTATCAGCGGAACAAAGCGTTACGGCAAGCCCATCTGATTCTTTATTTTCCCGCCGTGAATCATTCCGACCCCAGGCGATATGCTTACTTTGTCCTCAATGCTCTTTTGGGAGCAGCGGATTTCTCCCTTTTTAATCAGGAGATCAGAGAATCCAGAGGCCTGGCGTATAATCTTTACTCCGATCTGATCCTATTCCCGGCCAACGGGGTGTTTTATTTTTATGCCGGCTTTAAGCCTGCCCGTATCCTGGAATTGGAAGAGGGGTTGGGAGAAGTCTTCCGTTTATTGAGAACAGACGGGATAACAGAAGAGCTTTTGAATGTTGCTAAAAATTCTGTTCTCTCAAAACTGGTGTTTTCGTTGGACATCATTTATAATATCATGGAGAAGAACGGAACTTGGCTGCGCCGTTACGGGAAGTTTCCCAATTTTGAACAGACGAAGGCTTCTATCGAGGCTGTGACCCTGGAAGATATCAGGGGCTTGATCAGGGAATTTCTTTTTTCAGGAGAATGCGGTTTGGTGTATTACGGTAAGAACTCAAAAAAGGATGTTGAGAAGATATGGAAAAGGTTATCGTCAGAGTTTTCCGGGATGTAAAAGGGAAACGGACAGAACTGCCGCGATATATGAGTCCTCATGCAGCGGGAATGGATGTCCGTGCTGCCGAAAGTGCAATGATCCCCCCCGGAATGACGGCTCTGGTTCCTACCGGGCTCTTTGTGGAGGTCCCGCCGGGGTATGAGCTTCAGGTCCGGCCCCGAAGCGGTTTGGCATTAAAAAAACGCCTGCTCATTCCCAATGCTCCGGGGACTATTGATGCTGATTACAGGGGAGAAGTCGGGGTTATTCTTCTCAATGGCGGTGAGGAGCCCTTTGCTGTTGCAGAAGGCGACCGTATCGCACAGTTAGTATTATGCAAAGTTTATGAAGCGGTATGGGAAGAGTGTCAGAAACTGAATGACACAAGCCGCGGCGGAGGAGGATTTGGGCACACCGGCACAAAATAGATGGATTTATTATCTTGCATTAACGCGTCCTCTGAATCTGGGGATTATCCTCTTTTCATTCTTATTGGCTTATCATATCACCGGCGGCGTGGATTCACTCCTTGAAATATTGCTCATTCTTGAATATCTTCTATTGGCAGCTGCAGGGTATACAGCTAATGATATCCATGATCGGGATGCAGATGCAATAAACAGGCCCGGCCGTCCCTTGTGCCGCGGGCTTGATGTTAAAAAAGCCTTCAGTTTTTTTCTTTATTTGAGCGCCGCTGCATTTCTCCTCAATTTTGTGTTTCCCGTATGGCTTTTCTTTTTTAATCTTTTTGTTGCCCTTTTACTGCTGCTCTACTCATTTCAGCGGAAAAAAGGGCTGTTTTTAGGAAATATCAGTGTCGCGTTGGCAACAGCATCCCCTTTTGGAGCCGTCATGCTCCTGAAAGGGATGAGTCCGGCTTTGGGAGTCCCTCTTCTCTTCTCTTTTTTCATCATTTGGATGCGGGAGATCACCAAGGATTTAGACGACAGAGAGGGTGACAAAAAAGCCGGGCGGTTAACACTGCCTCTTTTAGCGGGACAGGCCGGAGCTCACGGAACCCTTTGGGTGTTGACTTTCATTTTTGCGGGATTTACAATGTGGGGGAGTATTATTGCCCGTTATCCTGTGCGGTACGGAGTGTCGATTCAGGGGATCGTGAACCTTTGCAACGCTTTGTCCCTCTATTTTGTTATGCGGGAGAATTACAAGGCGGCGGAAACCGTCTATAAAGTCGCTATTCTTATTGGGATGGGAGGTTTATGGCTGTCCGTATAGATCATGGCCGTTGCTGCTCCTGCGGGGGGTGTGTGGCTGTATGTCCCCGGGGTGCTTTAGAGTTAAAGGCCCTTTATGTGATTGTAAATGAAAAATTGTGCAATGATTGTGCCCTCTGCCTGAGAGCTTGTCCTGTAGGGGCGATTCTTCCCGAAGCACCGGGTATCAGGAGGAACGATGAAATACGTTGATGTGTTAGTCGCAGGGGCGGGTCCTGCCGGGTCACAAGCGGCTTTGACCGTTGCTCAGGCCGGGTATTCTGTGGCTTTACTGGAAAAACGGCCGGAAGTGGGGCAGCCGGTGCGCTGTGCCGAAGGCGTCAGCGAAAAGTGGCTTCTTAAACATACCGGCGTTGAAAAAACATGGATCGATGCTGAAGTCAAAGGAGCCGTTCTCCGGTCTCCCGATGGCAACAAGGCTGTAATGGAGTATGCCGAAAAAGGCTATATTCTGAATCGGGCCCGCTTTGACAGATATTTGGCATGGAGAGCCGCCGACAGCGGGGCTTTTCTTCTCACCTGCGCTGCTGTGACGAAGATCGACCCCTGTGAGGAGTTTTTCATCGTAAAGACACAGCATTCCACGCATCAAGAGATCCGGGCGACTCTACTTATTTTGGCCGACGGAATCGAATCGCGATTGGCTCCGCAGCTGGGCATTCCGACAGTGCTAAAACCCCATGATATTGAATTTTGTCTTCAATATACATTAGGCGGCATTGCTTATGATGAAGGTTATGTGGAAATGATCGGTGGCAATGAGATCGCTCCCGGAGGCTATGCCTGGATATTTCCCAAGGGAGAGAAAAAGGCCAATGTCGGGTTGGGGCTTTTAGGAGGCCGTTCACTACCCGGGTTGAATGCTCAGTTTTTTCTTGACCGCTTTGTCGCCCGCCGCTTTCCGGATGCTTCCATCATCAGGACAGTTGCAGGGGCCGTTTCGGCCTCTGAACCCCTGAATAAGATGTGCGGAGAGGGGTTCATGATCGTCGGGGATGCGGCCCGTCTGGCGAATCCATTGACGGGGGCGGGAATAGGCAATGCTCTGGAGTCAGGAACTTTAGCCGGGCAAACGGCTGTGCGGGCCCTTGCGGCCGGGAAAAGAAACAAAGAGTTTCTTGAAGACTATCAGCACGATTTGATGAAATCTGTGGGGCATGTCTCAAAAAAATTTTATCGTATTAAAGAGCCTTTTGTTAAATTTTCAGATACGGATATTAATCGTATGATTCAGGTCGCTTCTCAAATCGACCCTTCGCGAATGACAGTGGCAGGGCTGTTGGAAGCAGCGTTTAAAGAGAACAAGGCCGTGCTCTCTTTGATCAGAAAGGCGTTTTTCTCATGAAAGGCCTTTTGAATCAGATCAATAAAGCGTGTGCAGCCAAAAGAAAACAATTCTGGGTGCTTATCGACCCGGATAAGCAGGAGCCTGCCCATGCTGCCGATTTTGCCAAAGCCTGTCAGGATGAGGGCGTTGACCTTATTCTCACAGGGACCAGTTTGATGATGGAAGACCGTTTCCATGAGACCATCAAGGCTGTGAAAGAAGCCGCATCTTTACCGGTGTATATTTTCCCGGCTTCTTCGCAACAGATCAGCCGCGATGCGGACGGAATCCTTTTTCTCAGCCTTATTAGCGGACGCAACCCTCAATTTCTGATCGAAGAGCATGTCAGAGCCGCTCCTCTGATTAAAAAATCCGGATTGGATGTGATTCCGACCGCTTATATGTTGATTGACTCCGGAAAAGTAACGGCAGTCAATTATATGAGTCATACGCTTCCGCTTCCACGGGACAAGGGGGATATTGTCGCAGCCCATGCGATGGCTGCTGAACTGTTAGGTATGAAACTTCTTTATTTGGAGGGAGGGAGCGGCGCGGAAACAGCGGTTCCCGGCCTTCTTATTCGCTCAGCTAAGGCCAATGCAGCTTTGCCGCTGATCTGTGGTGGCGGGATAGACACTCCCGAAAAAGCCGCCCGGGCGGCTGAAGCCGGGGCTGACATTCTTGTGATAGGAACAGCCTTGGAAAAAGAGGCCGGACGGGAGCGGATCCGCTCCTTCAGGGAAGCCCTTCAATGTTAGTGATTTTAATTGGGGCGGGACTGCTGCTTTTTCTTTATGTTTCAGCCCTTTTTCTTTTAACAGCCGGTGTTTACCGGAACCGACGGAATGATGAGAAGGCGTCGGAGTCACTTCCCCTTTCGGTCATTGTCTGTGCGCGCAATGAGGAGCAAAACATTCCCCACCTGCTCCGGGCGTTTAAAAACGTGAAAGATGATTTTGAATTGATTTTAGTCGACGACCGCTCCGCTGACGGGACGCGCAGGATCATGGAATCGTTTCCCGGAGCTGTTATCTGCCATGTTTCTGGTCAAGATGGTGCTGATAACGGAAAAAAGCAGGCATTGGAATGCGGTATTGATGCAGCACAAGGGGAGATTCTCCTTTTTACAGACGCTGATTGTGTTCCGCCCCCGGGTTGGATTGCCGGAATGAAAAGCCTTTTCTCGCCGAAAACAGATGTTGTGGCCGGGGGAGCCCTTTATGAAGAAAAGTCTCTCATCCACAAGGCTTTAAATCTTGAGATGCTGGCGTTTGCAGCGTGTGCGGAAGGAGCATTCGGGTGGGGGATTCCGCTCATCTGCACAGGGAATAACCTGGCCTACCGGAAAAGTCTTTTCAGAAAAGCCGGCGGGTTTCGGGGAATCCGACATATTCGAACGGGAGACGATGATCTCATGGTTCAGCGTATGGGGTCCTTGAAAGACGTTTCTTTGCGGTTTGCATACAGCAAGAACCTGTTTGTTAAAACCCGGGCTCAAACAGGGCTGAAAGAGTTCATTCAACAAAGAGCCCGATGGGTTTCAGGCGTCTTGCATTATCCCATTTTGACACGCCTGGCCTTGGGGGCGGTTTATTTTCTCTATCTTCTTTTTTTCTTTTCTTTTTTCGGTTTGTTCTTTACGGAATATCCCGGGCTTATTATGACAGGTTGGGGAATAGCTGCGCTTGCAGAACTCATTTTTCTTTTTTATGCATTAAAGGGATACAGGCGGCTTAAAACCCTTCTCTGGTATGGTATTATACGGGTTTTCTTCACGTTATATATTCTGTTCATTCCTTTGTGGGCCTTGTTAAAAGGGTATCAATGGAAAGAGTGATCCGAAAGAAAGAAGGAATCGCGTGATTATTCTCTGTGTTTTCTACGTCATCGTTTTCCTTATATTGACGTTAGGAGTCAAGACTTATGCGCTCAAAAACAGGAAGCATAAAAATTTCTTTTCAGTCATTGTCCCCTTCAGGAATGAAAAAAAACATCTTCCTTCTTTTCTTCAGGCCATGAAAAATCAAAGTTGGCCTCATTTTGAGATGATCTTTGTCAACGACCATTCCGCAGATCAGGGAGAAGAGCTCTTTTCAAGGGAAGAGGTGACTGTATTACATCTTATTGATGAGTATGGGAAATTGGCGGCTTTGGGAAAAGGCAGTACAATGGCGAATGGAGATTATCTCACTTTTACTGATGCCGATTGTGTTCCGCCTCCCAAGTGGCTTGAATCGCTGAACAGATCGATTCATGAAGAGGCGGTTCTTTATGCAGGATTTGTAGAGATCCGGGGAAGCTCTTTTTTTACATTGGATATGTATATGCTTATAGGCATTGCCGCCGGCCTTGACTTTTACCGGATACCGTCCAGCTGTGCCGGGGGAAACCTGACTGTCAGACGCGACATTTACGAGCTCTTTCTTATGGAAAACACCGATAGTGAAAGCTTGACGGAAGATGCTTTGCTGCTTCATACTGTTGCCAAACATCGATGGGGAGACTCCTTTTTCCTTTTTGACCCGAATACCGTTGTGAAAACTGAAAAGTATGCTTCTGTTAAAGAATTTGTGCAGCAGCGGTTGCGTTGGCTGAAGGGAGGGTACCGTCTGGATTTGCGGCTGTTTTTGTTTTTGGCCTTTATTTTTGTCTGCCACGTTCTTTTTGTCCTTTCTCCCCTCTATTTGATCCCGGCCGCTTTAGCCCAGTTTGTTTTTCTTCGGACTCTTTTGAAACGCTTTGACCGTGTAAAACTTCTTTATCTTTTCCCATTTTATTTTGTGTTTCATGTGATTTATACGATTCTGTCCGGCTTGCTTTTTCTCTTTCTCTCGGGAGAAGTCGAATGGAAGGGACGGAAATATTGAAAGGGGGATTATGGATCCTGTTATGATCATAACAGGGCTTCTTTTGGCGTACCTGGCTTGGTCATGGTTTTTGACCCGGAAAAGAAAAGATTACGCCGCTCTTTATTATCGTTTGCCGGAAGCTTTTGTGAATATAACCATTGACGACATGCCGTCGGAGTATGTCGATGAATTTTTGAGGGTGTTAGCCCGATATCCTGTTAAAGCCCTTTTTTTTGTCAACGGAAGCCATTGCCGGGCCGAAGGAGACGATGTCAAAAAGATCCTTTCCGCAGGGCATACTATAGGGAATCACTCGTTCACCCATTATTTTTTTTACCCGGTTTCCCATGATATGATCATGGCCGATCTGGAACGCAACGAAGCTCTCTTGCACGCCTTTGGAGTGGAAGCACCCCCTGTCCGGACGCCTCACGGATATCATACGGTTTCCCTTCTGAAAACCCTTCAGCAGCGCAGGACGCCTTTTTGTCATTGGGATTATATGCTATGGGATTTTCTTCCGCTTCCGCTTTTTCTCCTGAGGCAGGGAGTAATCCGCTTCTTGAAAAAAGGGGGCGGGATATTGTGTATGCACGGGAGAAAACGCTCGGTTACAGTTCTTGCCTTTCTTTTGGATATGCTTTATCCTGAGATGAAGCAACAGGAGGAAGGATGAAACCCGGGTATCTCTATGCCTACCCGTATCGGGATGGTTATTTAGCCTACAAAGTCTTTGCCGTGACTCTGACGGAGACATTCAGTGTGATTCACATCACACTCTTCGCGGCGTTGTTTGATAAGCCTGAAGAGGTTGACATTACTTCTGAAACTCCTCTTCTTATGGAACATATTCCCATAAAGAATGAGTTTTTGGCCGGAGGGTCACTTCCTGTGAAGGAATTGCCGATTTACAGCCATGAAGAGCAGATCTACAAAAACTGGCTGAGAGAGTGGAATGAAGAGCGGGCTCCTGTTTATGCGATAACAGTAGAAGAATTGATCCGCGAGTTGGTCTCCTCCGGAGAGTAAAAGGCATTATGGAGTTGCTTCTTCTCAAGCTCATTGCCCTGATCAGCTCTGTCTCCTATTTGGGACTTTTCATTTTTATTGCCTTTTTTTCTTTTTTGGCGGTCTCTTCAGAGTTTGTATTGATCAGTACCGGGGTTTTGGTTTCCCGCGGTGTGATTCATCTTTTCCCCTCTATTCTTGTCGCTTATGCCGCAGTGTTGGCCGCTGACCTCATCGCCTACGGAATCGGCTGGGGGATGCATCACGGCCTGAAACGGATTCCCGTTTTTAAAAAGATACTCAATCAGGATTCTCTTTATTTCGGCCGACTGTGGTTCAACCGCTATGGCGCGATGTCAATATTTGTGGCCCGTTTTGTCATGGGCATTCGTTTTCAGACCTTTGTCTTCGCGGGTATCATGCGCATGAAATTGAAAACATTTTTGTTTTATGATGCCTTGTCCAATCTTCTTTTTACCCCCCTCCTTGTTTTTTTAGGATACAAGATGGGGGATAAGATCGTGGTCCTGCTTTCCGGTTTTAAGGCGTATCCTCTTTTGGGTGTGCTCTTCGTCGTGCTTTTCGTTGGAGCATTTTCGCTGGGAACAAGGCTTTTGAGGAAAAAAACCCTCCGCAGAGATCAATAGAATAATTTATTCACAGAAAACTCTAAAACGGGATCTTGTTCGGTGTGGACTCCATCTGTCTTGTGAGAAAAAGAAATATCAAAATTCATGTTTTGATTCAGATGCAGTGTCAGCCCATAGCCGAAAGAGGCCAACGGGTCGGCTAGCCGCCCGTTATCCCAAAAAGTCGTTTCAGAAAGATCTTCAGCAAAGAGGCCGGCATCCCCGAAAATAAAGAGAGAGAGCGGGGGCAGCTGAAAATGGCGGGTAAAGCCGGGAAGAATCCAGATCATGGGAGTCCGCATTTCTATATTGGCCATAAGTTTGTGTTTTGTGGCAAAATAAGTCTCCCGGTATCCCCGGAGATAATGGCTGTCCTTATAACGGGAGGGGGAGCATTGATAAAAGAGACGAAACATAAAAGGCATGGAATAAAAACGAAGGTCGCTTTCGATTTCAGCCTCAGCACCGTCAGCAAAGACTAAACCGCCGTAAAGGAAAAGGCGCAGCCCGTAATCGGGATAAAGACGCCCGTAAGCGGTGTCTTTGATAAAGGCGAGGCCGCCGTAAGGAACTGTTTTTTCGTCATCTTCCAAAAAACCCTCCAGGCGCACACCCCCATCCAGTAAAAAAGAATCCGTAAGAGAAAGGGGCCAGGCTATTTCCCCGGAAAGGCGTGAAAGGTTATATTCTTCGTCGTTACGGTGAACTGTGTTTTTTTCCAGAATAATATTGTAAGAAGGACGGTTCCCTGTTTTCATATAATAAAGGCCAAAATCCAACTCTTTGGAGCCGCTGATATGATAACTCATTACAAAAAAGATTTGATTCTCATTCAGAATACTGTCCATAGCCATGCCGGTAGACAACCGGACATATTTGTTTTCGGTTATGTCAGCTCCATAAAGGAAGCCTCCGAAAGTCAAAGTGTCGACAAAGCATTCGGGGTTAAAATCATCTTCCTCATAATAGACGGCATCAGTGAGATCGGGGGCCGAATAGACCTGTTCACCTTCAAAGGTATCGGTTAAATCGGGAAGAGCTGTTGCCACGGGAAGGGTTTTCCCGTTGATATAGATGTAACGGATCAGCTTTTCTTTTGTAAGAGAAAAATCTGTCATGATTTCGCGGGTCTTTTCGAAGGACGAAAAAGAGAAGTCTTTTCTGTTGTAATGAACAAGAACATTATCTTTTCCCTGTGTAAGGAGAAGAAGGATGGAATTCCCGGAGAAAGCCTCGGCGGTAAGCAAAGTCCCGTCCACTGAAAAAATGCGTTTTCCGTCATGGATGTAAGTCTGCCCTCCGACAGAGTTGAAGAAAATATTATCCTTATCAATATGAATCCAATTATCTGCCTGCTCTACAGGGACATCAAAGGGAGAAAAAGAGCGCCCGGTTCGAATAAATCCTGATGCCTTCATCCCTTCTTTAACCAGAAGGTGAAGCTGGCCGTTTGCATAGAATATTTTTTGAACAGCTGTCACTGGCGGCAGAAGAATATGATCCCTTTTTTGAGTGAAAAAATCATACGTCACTGCTTTGTAACGGCTGTTTTCGTAGATGATAAAAGTGAAAAACCGTCTGTCTTCTGAAAGCGCCATAAGGGAGCGTTCCTGCATCAGAAAGGCGAAGGGGGAGGGGGTGAAAAGACGTTCGGAGATCTTGTCACGTCCCCGTACTTTTCGGACCAGCGAGCCCTTTTCAACGGTAATGTAAAAGTGTTCACCGGGGAAGATGAAAAGAGCATTCTCTTCAAAAAGAAGGGTATCCTGTGCAAAAAGGGAAGAGCGTTCAGCATTCCAATTTTGCACCTCTGTGTTCAAAGATTCTCTCCAACGATGATAAAGAGCTGCAAAATCCAAATCATAGACATTGATCAAGGCTTCGTTGACGTCTAGTCGAAGGTTCAGCTCTTTGAGAAAATCGTCCATTTTATATTCCGGGTACTGAGTATAGAGATATGTCATCAGAGAATGGGCCTCTTGATAAGCTAAATAATCAATGGAGCCGGCTCTTTTGAAATATTCCATTTGGTGAATTTTTCCGTTGAGAACAGCATCTTTCAGAACCATCCATTTAGGATTTCTCCATTCTCCTGCGGCATGTTCCGAAAGCCCCTCAAAGATCCACGTGGGCAAATCCGGATGTTTCATTAAAAGTCCTGCCAGCGGATTCTTCAGAAAAGTATGATATTGGAAAATATGGGAAACTTCATGATAAATCAGTTCTCTGAAATAGGTGACATCTCCGTTAAAAGGGACAACGACTCTGTCTTTTTGAAAGGTGGCAAATCCGCCGACATTGGGGGGGAGAAAAGCGGGGATCAATTGAGTCTGGGAAAACAACTGCTGAGAAGGATAAAGAATAAGATATATGGGATTTTCAACATCGATGCTAAAAATATCGCTGTTAAAATCATAGGCGTCCTCAGTAAATTGAGCCGTCAAAGGCAAAAGATACTCATGTCCTTCCATATAAAGGATGCGGAAATGATCGGTCTTGATCTCAGACCATCGGATATTTTCCGGATAGAATTTATTTTTGAAAAAGCGCGCGCCCGGTGAGGAGAGAACGGCTGCTGTCATGATCAGAACAAGGCAAATCCACTTTTTATACATACACACAGTATAGGTTTTCCTGACAGTAATTCAATAGAAATATGAACAGAGGATGGTCTTTACCCGGATGAAGGGACAGAAGACAATGCGAAGCTGAATAAGGTTGACAGGATGATATCCTGTCAGGTAAGATGAGTTCAGGAAAAAGCAACTTCTGTTTATTTATAAAATTGAAAGGAGTGTATCATCATGAACACGAAAGATTTTATTAACATGGATCACACCTACGGAGCCCACAACTATCATCCTATTCCCGTGGTGATTTCGGAAGCCAAAGGCGCCAAGGTGAAGGATCCCGAAGGTAAAGAGTATTTTGATTTTTTGTCTGCCTATTCAGCGGTTAACCAGGGGCATCGGCATCCCAAGATCATTAAGGCTCTGACCGATCAGCTGAACCGTTGTACATTGACATCTCGGGCTTTCCATAACGATATGATGGGCCCGTTCCTTCAAAAGCTTTGTGAGTTTACAGGGTACGAAATGGCGCTGCCCATGAATACCGGTGCAGAAGCTGTAGAAACAGCCATGAAGATGGCCCGCCGCTGGGGTGCCGAGAAAAAAGGCATTAAAAACGGTAAACAGGAGATCATCGTTGCGGAAAACAATTTCCACGGGCGCACCATTTCTATTATCTCTTTTTCCAACGACCCTGTAGCCCGGGACAATTACGGCCCTTATACTCCCGGTTTTAAATCCGTTCCCTACAATAATGCCAAAGCTATTGAGAAGGCGATTACAAAAAATACTTGTGCGGTTCTTATCGAACCCATCCAGGGCGAAGCCGGTGTCTTTGTTCCCGATGCAGGCTATTTAAAAGCCGTTTCTGACATATGCAAAAAGAACAATGTCCTTTTTATTGCTGACGAGATCCAGACCGGATTTTGCCGTACAGGGAAAAAATTTGCCGTTGACCATGACGGTGTGCGCCCTGATGTCATGACACTGGGGAAAGCCCTGGGCGGCGGTGTCATCCCCGTATCGGCAGTTGTCGCTGATAAGCATATCATGGAAGTCTTCACCCCGGGTTCCCACGGGTCCACTTTTGGAGGGTATCCCCTGGCAATGGCTGTGGGCAAAGCCTCTATTGAAGTTTTGGAAGAGGAAAAGCTGGCAGATAAAGCTCAGGAACTGGGCGAATTCTTCCGCAGCGAAGTAAAGAAGATCACCTGCGACAAAGTGGTTCAGGTGCGCGGCAAGGGTTTGCTGAATGCCGTGGTCTTTGAAGAAGGTTTTGAAGCTTGGGATGTCTGTATCGCTTTGAAAGAAGCCGGGCTATTGGCTAAGCAGACTCATGGGAACATTATCCGTTTCGCTCCTCCTCTTGTTATTACCAAAGAGGAATTGACAGAAGGCCTGTCCATTATCAAGGCTGTTTTCGAGAAGATCAAATAGATGTGATTCTTTCCCGGCCCTTATTCTATAAGGGCCGGGTCCGCTTTTAATATTGATTCAAAAGATTTCGTTTTCTGGCCTGTTTTTCAAAGATTTTAAAAATACTTACCCCGGCCAGGAGATAAATGATACTGACCGTTGCCATGAAAACATACCAGGAAAAAGGAAACGTACCTGAGCCCGTGATAGACATCCGGATTGTCGTTGCCCCTGCGGTAAACGGTATAAAGGAGCAGAGATTCAGAGGATATCCGTTAAGGGCGACAGCACCGATAAGACCGAAAGTGATGATCTGCATAAAGGCCGTTGTTTTTTTAAAGACCATGGAGAGGCTCCCAAAGGCCAGCCCGATACCCCAGAGAGCCGGCAGGCTGAGCAGCAAGATGCCAAAGACATAGGGAATATCGATAGAGAGCCATCGGCCCGTAGTCAGCATGGTGACGACAAGGATCACAGATGAAAAAAAGAAAGAAAAGACGAAATCCAGAATGAGTCTGAAGATCAAACTCCACTCCATGCCTAAGGAGCAGAGATAAAGCTGTTCTAATGTTCCCCGCTGACTCTCTTCATAGATCTTATAGGATGTGGATTGAAAACTGGTCATAGCGAAAGTCCACAGAATATATCCGATGATCATTTGATCCAGGGTGTTTCCTGTGATACTTCCTCCGGCCAGCCCTTTAAGCCCGAAAAACATAGCCAGGAAAATGATGTAGAAGATGACAACAGCTGATGCAGTGTCAAAAAGATAGCGCCGCATCTCGGCGATGTTTTTCAATGTTTCCGCTATAAAAAGGTTCAGATAGCGTCTCATTGCCTCTCCTCTCCATTGTTTGTGAGATATCCGTTGATCAGTTTTAAAAAAATATCCTCCAGGTCATCTTTGATGACATCTACGCCCAGAAGTTCGATATTGTATTTTCGCAGGATATCAAAAACAGAATAAAGGGCCTGTGAATCATTAAAAATGAGAAAAAGCTCAGTGAATCCTTCATGGGATTCTATGCGGAATTCACAACAGGCTTCCATCTCTTTCAGAAGGGGCGTATTCAGATGGTTGCGGACGGTCAGCTTGAAGGCTTGTTTGCGAAAGAACTGGTTGAGGTTTTTAACAGAATCATCGGCGATGAGTTTCCCTTTTTTCATAATAATGACACGGGAACAGGTTTTTTCTATAAAACGCATATCATGGGATGTGATCATAATATGGCGTTGTTCTTTAGCGATCTCTTTAATAAAAGTCTGCATTTTTCGTGATGTCTCTACATCCAGGCCTAAAGTGGGCTCATCCAGCAGAACGATTCGGGGGTCAGCGATAAGAGCGCAGGCGATAGCGACCTTTTGCTGCATACCCTTAGAAAAGGAGCGGACCTGCTTGTGGGCCACCTCTTCAAGGTTCAATAGTTCGATGTATTTATCCACGCGCTCTTGAACATCCCTTTTTGACATTCCCTTGAGGCCGGCAAAGTAGATCATGTTTTCTAAGGGACTCATGGTCCAGTAGACATTCCGGGAGCCCTCTAATACAGCACCGATATGTTGGACGATTTGCTTGCGTCTTCTGCGGTTGTCCTGGCCCATGACTTCGATCCGGCCCTCTTCAAAATCAATGATGGAAGCAATCGATTTGATTGTTGAAGTCTTCCCTGATCCGTTGGGTCCGAGAATGCCTAAAATTTCTCCGAAATGGCCGTCAAAAGTAATATGGTCGACTGCGATGACTTTATCAGCCCGTTTAGGATGATAGACTTTGTAAAGCCCTTCTACGGCTATGGCTTTTTCCATTTATTCCCTCCTGCAAATGTTGTTTGCATTTAAAATAATCAAAAAAAGAGGACAGGTCAACCCCGATCAGTCAGCCTCCCGATGCATCGGGTTCCTCAAAGTTTCTCAAAACAAATCTGCATCATCCAAAGAAAAGT
>OMKS01000876.1_pt1 | contig 27942 bp, 29 predicted proteins | sample 1674721 | NCBI WGS metagenome assembly OMKS01 (sample SAMN06264996, study PRJEB25208) | sediment metagenome | isolation source: hot spring sediment | place: USA: California | collected 2014-09-02 | reverse complement strand
GCTCAACGACAGCATGACCTACCATCATCACGAGCCCATCGACACCTCCACGCCTGAGTCCATGCTGCGCGGCTGGGGCAGGACCGTCATGCAGGGACCCATGGTGCGCCATACACGCGGGCCTGCCGAGAACTACCTCGACGACATCTTTCGCATGGTCAAGCAGTTTGACCTTGATATGGTCTGGGTCGCCAACCACGTGGGATGCAAGGGCGGGCAGGCCATGAACGGCATCCTGCGGGAGAAGTGCCGGGAGAAAGGGATACCTCTGCTGATCCTCGACTACGACCTGAGCGACCCGAGGATCGTGTCCCACGACAACATGAAACGGCAGGTGGATCACTTCATGGAAAATGTCATGAAGGCGCCGCGCCTCGATCAATAAGGTATACTAATTGTTATAGCTTAAGGAGTTAAAAGAATGCATATTGCAGATGACGGCCGGATATATCGTCAGCTTGGGAAGAAACTTGACAACCTGTACGTGAGGGCACCATGGAATGAGACATGGCACAGCATACTGAAAGAGCTGTATACCTCCGAAGAGGCGGACGTCGTAATAAAAATGCCCTTCACCCTCTCCACTCTTGAAAGGATCTCCCTCGTAACCAAAGTCGAGAAGACCCGCCTTCGGAGAATCCTGGAACGGCTATGCAGGAAAGGGCTTGTCATGGATCTGTGGAATGAAGACCATGGCCAGTTCTATTACATGTCCTGGCCCATAGCCATAGGGATATTCGAGTTCACCATGATGAGAGCAGGGGATAATCTCAATACGAAGAGATGGGCCGAACTGTTCCATGAATACTTCGAACATGTCTATGCAGCGAATTTCTCGAACAATGAACAGACCTCGGCACTACGGGTCATACCAATAGAAGAATCCATCAAAGATGACAGCCACACGGAATTCTTTGATTACGAGAAGGCCACATCGCTCATCGAGAACTCTTCCAGACTCGCCATCGGCGTTTGTTCCTGCAGGAATGAAAAACTGCATACCGGACACAATCAATGTGATGCCCCTCTTGAGAGCTGCAGTTTTTTAGGGATCGGGGCAGAGTATGCCATCAGGAACAATTTTGCGCGCGAGGTCTCAAAATCAGAAATGATGGATAATTTTACCCGGTCCAAGGAACATGATCTTGTATTCTGCGCTGTCAACACCAGGAGAAACCCCATGGCCATTTGTCATTGCTGCAAATGCTGCTGTAATTTCCTGGGAGGGTTAAACAAGTTCGGACATTTGAATTGCGTTGTCACCTCCAGTTTCATTTCAAAGATCAATACCGAAAAATGCACCGGGTGCGGAAAATGCGTGGATGTATGTCCGGTAAATGCATTGAGTCTGGTATCTGCGCACGACCCGAAAAAAAAGAAAAGGAAAACAGCCCGGTTGAATGGTGATATATGCGTCGGTTGTGGCGTATGCATAGCTCAGTGCCGCACATGCGCTATTGAGATGATACCCCGCAAAAGCAGTGTCATCCATCCGGAATCGCTCTTCGAGATAACGATGCTGTCGTCACTGGAGCGCGGCACCCTGCAGAATCAGTTGTTCGATAACCCTGAGAGTGTAACCCAGGAAGTAATGCGTTCGTTTATGGGCGCCTTTTTGAGGCTGCCTACGGTCAAAAAGACCCTCATGAGCGATATGTTCAGGTCCACTTTCCTGAGCACGGCAAAAGGTATTGCGAAATTGCAGGGCAAGGGATGGATGCTTGATATCTAGGATTAAAACTAAGAAACGACAACAAGGAGGAGACAGATATGGCAAAAAAGTATTTCGGTGGATGTGACGTGGGATCGACAACAGGAAAGGCCGTTATCCTTGATGAAACAGGCGCCATCATTGCCACATCCATTATCCCGAGCGAGATCGATCCGGAGCAGACATCGATTCTTGCCCTTGAAAAGGCCTGTGCGCAAGTCCCGGATATGGCCGGCTACAGGGACCTCTCTTACCTGGTAGGTACGGGATACGGGAGAAACGAGGTATCGTTTGCCGACAAGAATGTCTCGGAGATAAGCTGCCATGCCATGGGAGTGTTTTTCTGCAACCCTCAGATCAAGACCATTGTGGACATCGGCGGACAGGATGTGAAGTCCATATCGCTTGACGGAGACGGCTCGGTCCTGGAGTTCGCCATGAACGACAAGTGCGCCGCCGGTACCGGGCGCTTCTTCGAGGCCATGAGCCGGATATTCCGCATGGACCTCGAGAGTTTTTCAGATCTTTCCCTCAAGGCGAACAAGATCATCCCGGTTACTGCCCAGTGCAGCGTCTTTGCCGAGAGCGAGGTCATCAGCCTGCTTGCCAGGAAGAACCCCCCCGAGGATATCGCGGCAGGCATCCAGACAGCCGTTTCCAAGCGATGCTTCACCCTGCTTAAACGCATCGGCATACGCCCTCAGGTGACAGTCACGGGCGGATGCGCCAAGAACCTGGGCCTTATCAGGGCGCTTACCAGGATCATCAATATGGACGTTACCACGCTTCCGATCGACCCTCAGATAATAGGCGCCCTGGGTGCTGCCATATATGCAAGGCAGAAATCAAACGGCTTTAAGGCCTGACAAAACAGGCCCTTTCATCCCATATTGTACGCCAGGATAATACATGGCCTGGATGAGCTTCTTTTGTGTTGAGTATTATAGCTTTTCTGCAGGGGTTATCATCTCACAAACCCTGGGGGATAGCGGCCGATGCCACTTTATCTTGTGAATATGGACTGAACGGCGCACCAGAGTCTCTGCAGGTGTTGCCCCGGATCATTCATCAATAACCGTGAGGGCAAGCGGCGTTCTGCACAGGGGTTCCCCCCCTTCCCTGGTGATCAGGACAGGGCATTCGAGCCTCATACCCGCTACCCCGGGCACGCTCATGGCGATGAAGGCCACCTCCACTGCGTTTTCCTCGAGGACCACATCGCGGAACTCGTCATTGTCGATTATTGCCGGGTACCACTCATGCCCGAGTACGCCGAGGCCGTGACCGAAAGAGGGTATGACGAAGCCTGTATAGCCAAGCGCATCGATCTTCGCTGAAATGGTTTTATGGGCCTGTCCCACGGTGTTGCCGGCCTTGAACGAGGAGATGATGGTCCCGGCAATCTGCAGGTACGCATCGGCCATCTTCCGCTGTTCTGTGGTGGGCTGGCCAAGGATGAAGTTGTGTGCCAGATCTCCCAGGTAGTGACGATAGCAGGAATGCAGGTCAACGATAATATTATCACCTTTCTGAACAATCTTGTCGGTGGGTTGCGTGGTGCCGTTGCTGGGAAATGTGGCCCGGTAGCCCGATGCTACCTCTGATGAACCGGTGACAGCCCAGTGATATTCACTCCCCAGTCTCCTGAGCTCCATCTCACCGATCCCGGCGATCTCGGTCTCACTGATTCCGATATAGAGTGATTCCCTTACCCGCTCCATCCCGGCATCTGTTATCGCCGATGCCTGTCGGAGCAGAAGGATTTCTTCAGGATCCTTGATATACGATGCCCGGTCCATGACTTCAAGGGCATTCACGAAGGTCGCTTCGGGCAGCGACTTGAGGAGAAACTCATATTCTGTGGCAAAGAGATATCCGGTGTTGCCCCGCGGAGAATGGCCGAGCTCAACACCGATGACGGCCCTGTCCCAGCCGTTTGCCCTGATCTGGCTGACCACGATGTCGAACATGTCCATGCCGGGAATCGGGGCATATGGAGTGATGGTATCGAGCCATGACTCGCTGTTCAGGCGGGCATTGTCGATGAGCATGGTCACGAGCCCGGCATATCCATCCTTTGAAATAAGGACTGCAGACCTCCATGGAACGAATGCCCCTGCCGTGTATGTGAGGCTCACGGTCCGGGTACCGATGAATACATCGATGTTTCTTGCAGCCATGTGCTCACGGATCTTCTCGAGTCTCTTGGTGTAATCAATATATACGTTCATAGCGATCTCCATCAGGAATGTATTGTCTGATAATGGTTTGCAATCAGGGTTTAAGAATATCATGATGGAACAGATCCGGGCAAGGCTATTCGGAGAAACCTGCACTTGTCAATCCCGGAACGATTCAATCGTACATTTTCGGGTTTTCGCACATCAGCTTGACGGGTGATTGTGCTGAGTTGCCTGAAGCATTCGTGACGGGCATCAAGAGGTTTTTCTCTCATCCCTTTTTTAAAGACGGCTGTGTATGCAACCGTCATCAAGACAGATCTGATACGTGATACAGTTGATAATTTCTCCAGGATACGCTACTTGTTACAGAACATGAACATATCTTTTCCATTAAGGAGGATCCCATGAGTTTAATCTATGAGAAAGACGGTCATATTGCGAAAGTGGGTCTCAACCGCCCCAAGCAGCTCAATGCCCTGGACCCCGGCATACTCCTTGATTTGTATAAAACATGGCAGGATATAAACAACGACAGCAATATCAGGGTTGCCATCCTATATTCCGCATTGCCGAACATCTTCTGCGCCGGCATGGACCTGAAGACCGCCATCCCCGTGCTTACCGGTGAACGGAAACCTGAAAACGAGGCGGAAGAATGGATAATATCGGGCTGGGACGGCTCCGGTGTGGGCGAAGCCATGCTCAAGATAAGCTTTGTGAACAAGCCCGTAATAGCAGCCATTCACGGCTACTGTCTCACGGGCGGATTCGAGATGGTCATGGGCGCAGACCTGAGGGTTGCATCCACCGATGCTGTCTTCCAGATGAGAGAGGCAAGCCTGGGGATCATGCCTACAGGAGGAGGGAACATCTTTCTCCCGAGGCACATTGGTACGTGCAGGGCACTGGAAATCCTCCTAACAGCAGGCAATTTCGACGCGCAGACCATGTATGAGTGGGGCTTCCTCAACAGGGTGGTTCCGAAGGACAAGCTTATGGAAACAGCACTCGAACTTGCTGAAAAGATCGCGAATAACGGGCCGCTTTCCACACAGGGCATCATCCGGCTCAACAGGGAACTTCGCATGAAGGAACTGAAAGAAGCCTTTATCCGTGAAGTCGAGATCGGCATGCCCATCTTTTCCAGCGAAGACGCAAGAGAAGGCGTCAAGGCACACAAGGAGAAGAGAAAACCAAACTTCCCCGGTAAATACTGATAATGAGAGACAACATCACGTTCAGGCATTTATCGGAATTCGAGTCGATTGACATTATTGTAGCGAAAAATGCCCCGGAAAAGGCCGTTATCTGTTCCAGGTGGACAGGCTTGTTGCCTCGATCAAAGAATCGTGTCTCGGCTCTGGCGCAATCAAGGTAGAATGAAGTCGATAATAAGTCTTTTATGTTTTCTTTTCAGCACAAAGGTACTGAGAAAGCGCATGCCTCTTCTGGCAAACTTCAAACTGACCTACCGGTGCAACCTCAAGTGTGCAGGATGTCCGTTTCATGTGCGTTCACAAGAAGAAAACTCACATATGTCATGGGAGACTGCAATCAGGTGCCTTGACAGACTCAAAGATACGGGCTGCCGCATAGTCATCTTCGAAGGAGGGGAACCGCTTCTGTGGAAAGACGCAGGCAGGGATTTTACTGATCTGGTTCGCTATGCAAAAAGGCATTTCCTATGCGTGGGCGCCACCACCAACGGCACCTTAAACCTTGATGTACCCACAGATATCCTCTGGGTAAGCATCGACGGTCCGGAAAAAACCCATAATGAACTGAGAAGCAATTCCTACGAAAAAGTGCTGAGCAACATAAGATCATCCGGACACAAGAAACTTCTTGTACATTGCACCATAAACAACAGGAACTGGACCGAACTTGATGAACTGATCAGAACAGTATCCGGTATCGAACAGATCAAAGGCATAACTTTGCAGCTGTTCTACCCGTATAACCAGGGTGAGGAGGAACTGGCCCTCACCGTCAGTCAAAGAAAAGAGGCCCTGCTCAAGGTGATCGAACTGAAAAACAGAGGCTATCCTGTCATGAACTCTTTTCAGGGGCTCAAAGCCATGATCCGCAACACCTGGACATGTCACGACTGGCTCCTGGCAAATGTGGACCCTGACGGTGAACTTTCAGTGGGGTGTTATGTTGCAGGACGTGGTGATATAAAATGCAGGCAGTGTGGATTCACACCGGTTGCTGAGGCATCTCTTTCCTATGAACTAGCGCCGGGAGCCCTTTATACCGGATGGAGGCTTTTCGCATCGCACAGAGGATGCTAAAAGATAAAGCATGAGAACTGGGGAGTTAACCGATCGAGACATACAAAGACATGATTCTCTATGGATCGGATTTCCCCACTATTGTCTTCCCGAAAGAGGTAGCGATTGATGCACTGACAGGCATGAATCTCTCAGAAGAATGTTATCGGCGTATTTTCCAGGATAATGGCCGGGATCTCATAGAATTACACACTTCAGACATGCATTGGCCTTAAAAATGCATCCTTTTCAGTCCTGAACTCATCAAAACTAATAGAAACAATCTTTTTAACCTCCTCTTATGGGATGGCGCGTCCTATGCCCTAACCGCCATCCTATTTTTTTGTCTTATTACATTTAAAAGTTTGCAACCATGCATACATCACAGTGCCATATTTGACTTTCTGGGTATCGCTGCTACTATGATAGAGAACATTCAAAATGACAGGAGTGCTATCCAATGAAACTGAGCGAATATTTTGAAAAGGTCAAAGGGAAAGGGATTCTTGCAACTGCGGATAAATCGGGAACGGTTGACGCAGCAATGTATGCACGTCCTCACTTCATGGATGAATCCACCATTGCATTCATTATGGCGGAAAGACTGTCTCACGAGAATCTGCGGTCAAATCCCAATGCATGCTACATATTTGTGGAAGATGGAGACAAGTATGTAGGGAAAAGGCTGTATCTTACCAAGACAAAAGAGGAAGAGAACACGCAGCTCATAGAAGATCTCCGCAGACAGCGTCACTATATCGCCCATGACGAGTACTATAAGGAGAACAAATACCTCGTGTATTTCCATATCGACAAGGTTCTTCCTCTTATAGGTTCTAAAGAGCGAGAAGAATAACAGTATTGAGAAATTGATCTTACGATACAACTTTCAAGAAAGGAAATCTGTCTGAAGTGCCGAGCCTTGTACCTGATCACTATACTGATATCTCACGCCCTGCTGAATCTGACAATCCGGGAAAGAAATGCCACAACAAGATAGACACCCCCGGCCAGTACTATGGTGGTAGCACCTGGAGGCAGATCGGGTCCATAGCTGAGAGCGAGACCGCCGGTTGTAAATATTATGGTGAACAAGGAAGACAGCAGCATCATGTGCCAGAGTTTCCTGGAGAAGTGACCTGCCGTGGCCGCAGGAAGGGTAAGCAGTGCAATCACCATCACGATACCAACAACGCTGACAAGGAGAACCACCGTAAGTGCTGTAAGGGCAAGAAGCACGAGGTAATAGAATTCCACGCTGATACCTCGAAGCCGGGCAAATTCCTCGTCAAAACATATTGCAAGAAATTTATTGTAAAAGATAAGTCCGATGGCAATGATCAACCCATCGAGCCCTGCTATGAACCAGAGGTCACTGGATGAGACCATGAGTACGTTCCCGAACAGGTAACTCATCAGGTCTTCGTTGTATCCCGGGGTCTTGAAGATGAAGAGTATCCCTATGGCCATGCCGATTGCCCAGACCGCTCCGATAACCGTATCTTCGCGCTCATGTGCCTTTATGCTCACCATACCGATAATCAGCGCGGACAGAAGCGCAGCGGCTACTGCACCTAAAAGCGGATGAAACCAGTCCCACTGGCAGACAACCTGGGCGTAGCGTGCCGCACCCATCCCTCCCAGGATACTGTGCGCGATTGCACCGGCAATATAGGTAATCCGCCTGGTTACCACGTAGCTGCCGATGATCCCGCATGCAATGCTCGCTAATATTCCGGTCAGCAGAGCATACTGGAGAAATGTCTGGTGCTGGATATCGGCAAGGAATTCATACATCGCTGTCTCCCTTATGTGATATGTGATCATGCCTGATCAGATGTACATCGCGGCCATAGATCTCGTTTATCATCTCGCCTGTGATACTGCACGTAGGGTGAGAAACTACCCGCCGATTTACACAGGCAACATTCTTTACATAGCTCGATACAAAACCAAGGTCATGAGTTACCAGGACAATGGTCATGTTATCGTTAAGCTGATCGAGCAGATCATACAGCTGCGTTTCAACGGCAAGATCCACATTTGATGTCGGTTCATCGAGCAGCAGAAGTTCAGGCCCCGAGACAATAGCGCGGGCAATAAGAACCCTCTGAGACTGCCCCCCCGACAGATCGGAGAACGGCCGGTGCCTTATGTCATACAGTTCCACTCTCTTAAGGGCATCTTCAGCAGCCTTTTTATCTGCCTGGTGATAGAAACCGAAACGTTTACCTGTACCAAGACGGCCCATTAATACAACATCCAGCACACTTACAGGAAACATGAAATCCAGAGATGTATGCTGAGGCATGTATCCGATGCGCGGCCTGGCCTTGACAGGAGAATTACCGAAGACTTTGACCTCTCCCTTTGTCGGTTTGATCAGACCCAGAATCAATTTCAGTATCGTGGTTTTGCCGCCTGCATTCGGACCCACGATGGAGAGAAAATCCTTTTCACATACAACGAGGTCCACATCCTCCAATACGTATGAACTGTTATACGTAAAACATACCTTTTCCAGTTCAATTACAGGCTTTGCAGTCATATAAATCTCTCTTATAATATTACAGTTGTCTGTGAATGCTCAGTTCCTTCGTGTTTCTCTTTTAGATAATGCATTCCTGATACTGTTTGCCATATCCTCAAGTTCTTTCAGATAATCTTGTGGCAGCGGATTGATAGGCACCACAGCACCTCCTATAGCCTCAGCTATGGTTTCCGCATTCTTTCTGGAAAATTGGGGCTGTACAAAGATAATACTTACCTGTTCGGCTCTTGCCTTATTGATCAGGCTGGAAAGCTGCCTTGCACTCGGCTCCTTGCCCTCCACCTCGACTGCCATTTGTTCGAGCCCATAGGATTGCGCAAAATAACCGAATGCAGGATGAAAAACAAATATCTTGCCGCCGTTATAAGGCTTGAGGATTCCGGCAATATTCTGATCAAGGATCTCCAGGTCATGTTCAAAGGAATTGAGGTTCTGTTCAAACTCTTTGCTGTGTAATGGATCTATCCTGCTTAGTTCTTTGCAGATGACACTTGCAAGTATCCTTACCCGCTTGGGATCGAGCCATATGTGGGGGTCCGGCACCTGTGATTCCCCTTCATGGCTGAAATATCTAAGTTTTACACCTGCGCTTGTATCTACGATATGCAGGCCCTTGAATGCATCTGTTATCTTGGGTATGAACACCTTCTCAAACGGGACCCCGATACAGAAATATACAGCAGACCCGCTAAGCCTGGACATCTGCCTTGATGTCGGTTCAAACGTTGCAGGAGACTGGCCCGGCCCGACGAGCACCTCGACATCCACATACCTGCCGCCTATCCTTTCAACAAAATATGCCTGGGGGATGATGCTGACAAATACACTGATCGTCGCTGAAGAAGAATCCCCGCCCCATAGAATATCAATTGGCGCAGCAAGGAATGCGAAGATCAACAGAGCTGACAGTATACTTTTCATATCTGATCTTCCATTAATACTTCCGCGTTTCTGTTACAGACAAGATACTGTTCATTACATTCCTCGCATATTTCCACAGAATGATTCGCAGCAAAGTTATCCCAGTGCTGCTTCTGTTCAGGATTGAGTATACCTGTTCCATCACACAGCGGGCACATGCTTCCCATGGCCTGGATAATGGCACAACGGATAAACTCTGATCTGTTTGGAAGAGATTTGATGATCTGGAAAAGCTTCTCATCCACCTTGAATGAAACAATCTCCTGTTTTTTCATTGCCTTGTCTCCCTATCAAGAAGAAGTATTACCATGTAATACCGCTTATAATTAATGAGATACCGGAGTTTGTCAAGAGGGAACACTCAAAGGATACAACACGAGGAAAAACCTGATTTCTAATGAATATTTCTCAGTGATGGAATGATTAAATCAAGGAAACATTTCTTTATCTAGAACGCGGCACCTGGAATATCTGGAAAATCGGGATGCCGCCCTCGGCGACCTGCAATGAAGGCGACATCCTTTCGTGTCTTATTTCGGGATCTTTTTCATGAATCCATAGTAATCGGAATCTGTTCCGATGATGAGTGTAGCATTATTGAAGGCCGCTTCCTTATAAGTATCCAGTGTCTTGTAGAATGCATAAAAACCCGGATCCTGATTATATGCCTCGCCATATATCTTGGCTGCCTCGGCATCTGCCTTTCCTTTTATTTCCACGGATATCCTGTAAGCCTCAGAGGTGATGCCCTTGAGTTCTTTTTCCATCTGACCCAGTATCTCGGCCTTTTTCCCCTCACCTTCTGATCTGAACTGGGCTGCCATACGTTTCCGCTCGGAAATCATACGCTCATAGACCATCAGCCTCACCTTCTCTACATAATTGACCCGCTTAAGCCTGACATCCACAAGCTCCATACCGAATTCCGGCATTGCCTTTGCCGCCTCTGCCAGTATTGCCCGGGTAATCCCTTCTCTTCCCAGCACAATCTTGGCTGTTGCTGTCTGGTCGGTAAAGACAGCCCCTTCATCCAGCTCTTCTTCAAGCATAGTCTCCACCAGGTCAGAAGTCCTGACCAGCTCTACGAGAGGATTTGAAGACACATAATCCTTAACAACAGAGTCAATTGTGTCATCAAGCTTTGAATATGCCTGATCATACGTTCCTATGACCTGAAGAAAACGCATTGGATCAACAATCTTCCATCTTGCTGTTGCATCGACCCAGATAAACCGCTTGTCTCTGGTGGGCACCTCTTTCGGATCGCCGTCCCATCTCAGGATACGTTTTTCATAACGCGTAATCTCCTGAATAAGCGGTATCTTGAAATGAAGCCCTGCATCCTTGACCACCTTTATGGGTTTGCCGAACTGGGTTATAACCACCTGTTCATATTCATTTACTGTATAAAACAGACCGGCTATGGACAACGCGACCACAACTACAATGAATATCGTAAGGTATTTGATTATATTCATTTCGCACCCCCTTGTTTCTGGGTAAGCTTGTCCAGATCGAGCAAGGGTAGAATGGTTTTCTGCTCGCTGTCTATCACATAAACCTGCTTGGCATTGGGGATGATCTCCCTGTATGTCTCCAGATAAAGCCTCGTTTTTGTAACATCCTTAGCCATATGGTATTCCTTTAGAACATCTAAAAACCTTGCTGTCTCACCTTTTGCATTGTTAATACGTTCAATGGCATATCCCCGGGCACCGTTAATAACCCGTTCAGCCTCACCGCGGGCCTGCGGTATCTCGCGGTTATACTGTTCCTGGGCCTGGTTGATAAGCCTCTCTTTTTCCTGCTGGGCCGTATTCACTTCGTTAAAGGCATCTTTTACCTCATTCGGGGGAACTACATTCTGAAGCCTGACATTTATGATCCTGATGCCGCTGTCGTATTCGTCAAGAATCCCCTGGAGCTGATCCTGGAAAAGCCTGTTGATCTCTTCCCTGTTCTGAAGAATATAATCAAAGCTCCTGTCTCCCACAATACGCCTGATAACCGACTCACTGATATCCCGGATTGTCTGTATGGGATCATGAACATTAAAGAGATATTTCTTCGGGTCCTGTCTTCTGTACTGAATTATCCATTCCATGTCGATAACATTGAGGTCCCTCGTAAGCATAAGAGATTCCCGCTCGCTCACAACATCTTTATCGAATTTACTCCTTACCCCTGCCTTAACGCTTTTAAACCCGAAGGTCTCGGTATCAACCTTGTCGGTATGGACATCAATGACCCTGTCCACACCGAATGGAATCTTGAAATGCAGGCCGGGCATGACAGTGCTGGTATACTTGCCGAAGCGGAGAACCACCCCCCGGTGTCCGGCAGAAACCGTATATGCGGCTGTCAATGCTCCGATTACTATTAAAAAGACAATGAGCACCAAAGGCCAGATATTCTTGCCACCTTTCTTAAAAGAGTCGAATCCGGACCTGGCCTGTTTGATCATATCGCCAATGTCCTTCTCCGGCCCCTGAAAACCACCTTGATTATTCGGATCCCACGACATAAAAACAACTCCTTTCTCGGCTGGAATAGTTTCAGCCTAAGTTTAAAAGATGGTAACCGCAGGGACATACAATGTCAATGAAGTTCGTATCTTTTTGTCGTATCTTTTTTATGTGGACATGCATCACTAATGACTATGAAAGAACATACTGTTCCGGGATAGTATCATAAAAAAGATATGCTTTCAGGAGACTTTGGTACAATGTCTCATCCTCTGCTTCGATTCATCATGTTTACAGGCGCTGTAATCATTGCATGAGTCCCAAACAAGTGTTAGATTTCCCACCTCATGAGGAAAACTTTCCATCAGTCTGAGTACCTCCGCAGAGTTTCCTCTCAATTTACAAAGATCAAAGACTTTGATATCCACTATATCCACCAAGGTGAAGGAGAGCCTGTAATCCTTATCCACGGTGGCGGTATGTGGCTCTATTCATATCGCCATAATCTTCCGGAACTGGCAAAACATTTCAGTGTATATGCCCTGGATATGCCTGGATCCGGTTATACTCAATGCCTCACAGACAATCCCAGCTACAGTATCGACGCCATGGCCGATGCCATGACCGGATTCATGGTCAATCTGAATATCCCGCATGCATCTCTTGTAGGGCATTCCTGGGGCGGAGGATGGGCCATTCACTTTGCACAGAAATATCCTGATCAGGTAAAATCTCTGATCCTCATAGACTCGAGCGGACTCGATGTAAAAGATGTTATGGAGTGGGAATTATTGAAATATCCGATCCTGGGTAATATTCTCGTTCGCCTCATATCTGAAGATATGGTCAGAAAAAGACTTGAACGGTCGTTCTATCAAAGGGACAGGGTTACCTGTGACATGGTGAAAGAAGTCTATACACCCATGACCTTTACAGAAAACCGCAAGGCCCTGCTTCTTCTTTGCAGGAACCAGGACTGGGGTCTGACCGAAAAGTCGCTCGATAGAATCAGCAAGCCCATACTTCTTGTCTGGGGTGACAAAGACCTGTACCTTGATCCCCGGCTGGCAAATCAATTCATGAAACGCTGCTTACATATCAAACCCGCAATGATTGAACAGTGCGGACACTCACCTCATGAAGAATACCCGGAAACTGTAAACAGGCTGATCATGGATTTTCTTAAAACAGGACGATAATGAAGCACCCCGCTGCAAGCAGCTTACGTATCATCTCAATGAAATCGGAAATTGGAATATTGGGTATACATAGTACAAACCATGGTTGATTGTGCCGGATATATCATGTTCAATGTGAGAATATTAATTTTTTCATTATCTATCCGCCCATATAAGCATCCCTTTCCCTGGAGCTTTTCATCTTTGTAATTCTTTCCGGTTCTGATAAGAAGTTATGCAAGGACAAGATAAGGAGAAGAAGAGTTGTTCATTCCTGTCGGAGATACGCCTAACCCCCGGAATTTCACCCCATGGGTGAACTGGTTCCTTATCGGTGCAAATATTGCTGTATACGTTTTCATCACCCTCCCCCTGTCGTCTACAGGCGTCGATATCAATGATCCCATGGTCCGGGAATATCTTCAACACATCTCGAAATCCCTTCCGTCTGACATATCACTGAGACAGGTAATATCCCAGATAAGTGCATATAATGTGTTCACCTTCATCCACGGCTACAAACCAGGCGCACCGCAGATGAACGACCTCCTCTTCAGCATATTCCTGCACGGGGGACTCCTTCATCTTGCAGGCAACATGCTCTTTCTGTGGATATACGGAGATAACGTTGAACACCGTCTCGGACGGTTCGGGTATCTAATGACATACCTTTGTACCGGGATATGCGCTACATTGTTCTTCTCAGCATTTGCGGGTGACTCCATGATCCCGCTTGTAGGGGCATCGGGTGCCATCTCCGGGATACTGGGCCTTTACTTTCTCCTCTTTCCGCGCAATTCGGTCAAGGTATTCATCATGCTTTTCCCCATCTATTTCAATGTCATCCTTCTGCCTGCACGCTGGGTGCTCGGTTTCTATGTCCTTGTGGATAATGTTCTCCCCTTTGTTGCAGGGGCCAGTTCCAGCGTTGCCTACGGTGCACATATCGGAGGATTCCTTGCCGGTCTCGGGATTGCCTGGACAGGCGAGAGATTCGCATGGCACTGGCCATGGAAAGATACTATGCGGCATCTCGGAAGAATGAAACATGACGCAAAGAAATCCCAAGATGCCGCCGGCGCTTCCAGGATCTTTGATATTCAAGACGCTCTTAAAGAAGGCTCTCCCTCCCATGCGCTTGAATTGATAGCAAATATGAGCAGCTCTGAAATCGAGAGACTCAAGCCCGATGATTGTATCGTCCTTGCAGGATGGCTTGACGAATCAGGTCATCCGATAGCAGCTTCAAGACTTCTTAAAAGGTGCCTCTCGATCCACACTTTATCAAACAACCCCGCAGAGATCTACCTTGCTCTGGGTCTTCTGAGATTAAAACACGGGCAAACTACAGCGGCCTACCAGCATCTCCTGAGCGTCTTCGATCACAATCCTTCTCCTGATACAGCCCAGAAGACCCGTAACGCACTTGCACGGATAAACATGTACCGGGGAGCACCTTAAATCAGTCGGACTACCATCTTTCTTCAAAGCGGCACTCATAGATGGGAAACTAAACTTTTGTACCCGAATCAATGCTATTAATTTACACTAAATGGGTATTTATTTTCTCTTCAACTGAATATCATTATCTTGTCTTAATTGCTATCTCATTGTTTTTAATATAGCTTTGCAGAGGCATACTATTTGCTTTATAATACAGCACTATGCTGAATCGAATATCTTCCAAGGCATCTTACTGTTCTCCAAGAAAGGGGTACACCAGCATGAAGACTATTCTCTTGTGCATCAGTTTCGTATTGTTTGTTTTTATCAACCCGGCACATGCATTGACAATGCCTGCGTCATCAATACACAACGAAATTATCATGATTGAGACCAACATATTCACCAATGACGCAAAACCATCAGAGAAAAACCCCATTATCATCATTACAGATGAAACCGGCCGAACATATTTCATTTTTCAGCATCAGATTGCAGGAATGTCGGAAGTGGCAGGTTATCACTTTCCCTATATCTCGCCATTTTGATTACAAGTTCTTTCTTTATGGCAAGCAACCACGGAGTGAGTGTTTTGCCTGAAAATACAAAAAAGAAACCGGAAATACAAAGACTCCTGTTCCGGCACATCCTTTCCTGATATATAGTTTATAATTACAGTATGTTGTATATGGCCTAGCTCTTGCTCTATTCCGAGCATGGAGATCATGAAAGACATACAGTACCTGTTTACCGATATTTCGCATTTCATCTCTTTCATATTCTTTCTCGTTGTCTCCGTATATCTGGGTTCTTACCGGGCGTAACCAGATATTCATACGCAATGAAATATGGGATGAAGGGAATGCGAAGATACTTCAATCAGAGAAAGTCTCCGGCAACATGACATGCACTCAAAGCTGCCTGGTTCGTCCCGTCATTCGATCAGAACAATATCCGTAAAATCAATGTGTGCACAGGTCGATCCTTTGAGATCATCCAGCGATCCGAAATTCCGCACCCTGTCTCTAAGGTTGTCACCCCACGCAACGAACAGATTCACCTTCCGGCCTAAAGGGTCCTCCTCAATCTGCCAGAAACAATGAAAATGCTTTCCCTGCAGCACAGTAGGATTTAATGGATCCTGATGCCAGTCAAGACTCAGATCGGATGATCCGGGCTGCAGAGAACTCAGTGCGACAAGTTTCGAATGGCCGAGAGCAGACGCATAGGTAAGATCCTGTGAGTATCTGCAGGAACGTACACTCAGAATCGTTAATTTTGAGATGCCTGCAAAAAATACCATAATGACGAAGAGGGCAACAAGAACCTCAATCAGAGAGAATCCTTTCATTTCACCACCTCCCATGAATCCTTATATTCCCAGATCCTCACAAGCCCTGATGACGGCAACAGCCTTATGGCCATGGACCTGTCATGAGACATCAGGTATATTGTGCCGGCATTGCAGCAGCCCATACTGGAGAAACTGATACGATTATTCTGGAAACTTACAGCATCATCAGGGATAGTCGAGTTATTCGGTCCTACTGATGCATGGCTGCCACAGGAAATTCCGTCCGTTAGATAAAAAGGACCTAGATGTTCTTCACCCGTTTCGAGATTATGATTATTGTTTGTATCACCATAACCTAACCATTCACCTTTCTCCGGATGGACAAGAACCCGCCATGTAATACCTTGCTCCATTGCTTTTTCACGTGCTCGGGAGAGAAAGGCTGTGAATTCATCACACTGCCGGCTTAATTTCTTCCTTGAAATATAATCGCCGAGATTCGGCAAAGCTATGGCCGCCATTATGGAAACAATGACCATGACCACCAGTAATTCAAGAAGGGTTATGCCCCTCGATTTCATACCATCTTTTTAGTAATGAGATCCGACCTGTTCAGTTCCTTCAATATTTCATTTGCCAGACAAATACCCCAGAGGAACTCACCCTCGATATCCAGCCGCGCAAATTTCATCCTATCGCATGTATAAACCCTGTCTACTACTTTAATATAACGTTTGACCGGAAAAATCCAAGGCGTCCTGACATTCTCATTAAAAGAAAACCAGGGCCTTATGGCATTGTTCTCAAAAGGGTCCATTGCATCAAAACTTACCAGAAATTCGTCCATGAAAGGGATCACCTCTCTCAATCTCTTCATAATCATGCCCGATGCCCATGAGAACTTCTCTAAAAGAGAGGTAAGACCATTATCAGCTTTTACTTTTGTGACAACTGAAACCACAGAGGTCTGATGTCCGCGCTCAACACTGAGCACCAGTGGATAGTCCATATCACATCCAGGAGAAAGAACAAGGAGATCACCCATTCCAACCGGTATGACCTCACTTTCGAGCTTGCATCTTCCATAAAATATAAATCCGTCCGGTGTATAGCTTAAACCCGGTTCTTCGGTCATATAATATCTTGAGGTAATTGTGGAGCCATTTACACTGACCCCTTTTATCTCCTTTTTATTATAGATAAGATCGGCTTTCCCGTTACAGACATACTCCCCTTTGGCAATATGCAGATATGAACCAAGGACATCTTTTATCTGCTGGTAATCCAGTTTGTACATTCCCATTAGAGATGCCATGTAGCGAAGATACGTGATATAGCTGACATCCCCTGCCCTGCTGAGACCCGAGATAAACTGTCTCTCCCATGGCTCAATGGCGGGAATGAAACCCCATGGTGCATGAGCCAGAGACATGGGCCTTGTCATTGACCTGCCGATAACACCGAGATATCTTCTCTGGATCTTCTTTGGCAATACCAGGTCTTCATACTGATCTTGAGGCTGGATCGTAACCCTTTTTCCGGGCATGATACTTTGCATGAGCTGTATTTTATTCGGTCTGAGAGTTTCAATAATGGAGGTATCCAGTGATCCGAGAATTTGCCTGAGACCCTGTTCCCAGAATCCTGTGGTGATCAATGAGGGTATATTCTTTTGTACCAGGCCGGATTCTTCCCTGTTTGAGGTATCGATCCACAAACACGCGAACCCTTTTCCGGCAAGCAGAGCGCATGCAACAAGCCCAGACAAGCCCTCGCCCGTACCTATAATGTCAAAGGTCTTCTTCACTCAACCCCATCCTCATTCATTATGCAAAGCCCCATCTGATTAAGCATGGCTGCAGTTACCCCCTGGCCTGGGATCAGGGTGTCCTCCAACCATATCTGGTGAATACCGCATGAAGGACTGTTTTCTTTCAATATGGCATACTGTACATTGAGATATTTTGCAATCGCACATACGTATACTGCACCATTAACAAACTGATTCGTGACATCGCTACCTTCTCTATTCATCAGCTTGGCCCCACCTGCAAGCACTTCATTACCGCCGCCGCCGATAAAGAATGAGGCAGGTCGAGGTGTAGGAAGTCCACCTAGCTGTTCAGGACAGACAGGAACAGGCATAATATCAAGCCCCTTGAGCATCTCAAGATGGGGCTTGGATTGATTGTTGTATCTGCAGGGAATCCCCAGCAGGCAGGCACTGACCAGTACAGGGCCTGTTAGTTGTTCAAAGGAGGGTTTATGAGACATTGGGAATCTTCCTTCATAATGTTATTGACAAAGACTTTTCTCCCGACAATCTCAAGATCGCCTTGCGCAAACAACTGAATGGCTCTCGGATATATCTGATGTTCCAGCGCCAGGATTCTGTTCTTTAATTCATCTTCGGTATCATCGGGATACACAGGAACTACAGCCTGAATGATGATGGGACCGGTATCCACTCCGGCATCAACAAAGTGAACCGTACATCCGGAAAAACGAACACCATGATCTATTGCCTTTTGTCTCACACCAAGGCCGGGAAAGGAAGGAAGCAGTGCAGGATGAATATTCATCACCCTGCCTGAATATCTGCTCAGAAACTCAGGGGTCAGAACCCTCATGAACCCTGCAAGTGCAACGAGGTCGACCTGATACTTCTCCAGCGTACTCACAATCCTCATATCGAAGCTCTGCCTGTCCGGACAATCATCATGCCGGACAACCTCGGTCGGGATTCCTCTGTTCTCTGCACGCTGCAAGGCGTATGCATCGGCTACATTACTGATAACAACCGAAACCTCGCCATCTATCCTACCCTCATTGCATGCATCGATTATGGACGCAAGATTGGAGCCGCTGCCGGAAACCAACACCCCGATCCGAATCATGTCCAGACCTTACTCTTCAAAGATAACATGATCTTCACCCTTTTTACGGGATTTCACATAGCCGATCACCTTAGCCGGCTCTTTAAGCCCCTTGAGCCTCAGCATCACATCATCAGCATCTTTTTCAGAAACAACGAGCACCATACCGATACCCATGTTAAAGGTCCTGTACATCTCGGCGTCTTCTATTTTGCCGAGATCCTTTATGAAATTGAATATCGGGGGAACCTCCCAGGATGTCCTGTGTATCACTGCACTGGAACGGGCCGGCAGAATTCTAGGGATATTATCGATAAACCCTCCACCGGTAATATGAACAATCCCCTTTATCTCAAAGGCACGCAGGATATTCAGCATACTCCTTACATAAATACGTGTCGGGGTAATAAGTTCTTCTGCAAGCGTTTTTCCGATATCCTCGACATAATCGTCGATATTCATCTTAGCCCTGTCAAAAAGCACTTTTCTTACCAGAGAGAACCCGTTGCTGTGAACACCTGATGAATGAAGCCCAATAAGCACATCCTTGGCAGATATTCGCGACCCGTCGATCACCTTATCGCCGTCGACAACACCTACGCCAAACCCGGCAAGATCATATTCATCTTCATTGTATATCCCGGGCATCTCGGCTGTTTCGCCGCCGATCAGGGCGCATCCTGCTTCCTTACACCCCTCGGCTATACCTGAAATGATTATCTTGCCTCTGTCAACATTGAGTTTTCCCGTTGCAAAATAGTCAAGAAAAAACAAGGGGTGTGCCCCGTCAACAATCAGATCGTTCACAACCATTGCAACAAGATCGATGCCGATGAACTCATGGTTGTCGGCCATCAGTGCGATCTTAATCTTTGTCCCCACTCCATCTGTTGAAGAGACGAGAATAGGCTCTTTGAAATTGCTGGTGTCTAAACGGAAAAGACCTGCGAATCCTCCGATCCCACCTAGCACTTCCGGCCCGTGTGTCGACCTGATTATTGATTTAATGTTCTTGATCAAGAGATTCTGTTTATCAATATCAACTCCAGCTTCTTTATAGGTCAAAGGCATATCTCTCCCCCTCAGCGTCTTACCTACTATATGATCCTTGTATTAGTCAATTACGCTTTATAGCTCCAGCAAATGTTTTTTTCATCTATATTACATGGAATACTCATTTTTCTATTTCCCAATAACTACCATGACCGCAATGCGGTCACAACGAAGGATGAAAACATTTAGCCTCAACGCGAGAGCATGTGATATAAAGGACAAAGGTCGTGATATCAACTGAAGCTATTAAGCGCGAAAATAACATGACCGAAGCCGGTGTGCACAACAAACTGTCGGCTCCCCAGGGAGACCACGAATACAAAACTTCTATTTCGCAACCGGCAATAGAAAAAAGGGTTTTCTTCAAGTGACAGTGCTTGTCACTAGGTGAAGTTTGTTCTGATAATGTCTCATGCCCTGTGATTACAGCTAGTTACATTGAGAGGCGTTTACATACAAAAAAAGGGATGACACTTGGGCATAGAGTGTGCCATCCCTAAGAGGAGGTTTTTAGCTATAAATCTGGTTTCAATATCTTAAAATGTTTCTTCAGGTTGTATATCCCTGGATCTGCCGTAGCATCTATCACCACGATAATGGCCGCCATTCCTGAAAGACCGGGAACTTATATCATGGTCAACCTTCTTTGCCTTCAGCATATGATCAATACGGGCACTGTCCATCTGGCTCATAAGCTCTGAGATCTCTGACTGGAGAGCCCTTACCTTCAGTTCATCAGACTGTTCTCTGTTGAGTTCTGTCTGCATGCTATACCTTTTATCTCGCAGCTGATCCCTGATCTTGTCTGTATTTGCCCGATATTCATCCCTGAGGGCATTGAGTTCCAGACGCTGTTCCTGCGTAAGGTTTTCACCCCCATACCCGGAATATGGACAATCATTATTATATCCGTTACCCCGGGATGCATTACCCCAGCCTGGACCGTGGGCAAACACAGGCAGGGAAACAGCAGCCATAAATACTATCCCAAAAAATAGAATTGTTTTTGTTTTCATTTTTGTTCTCCTTTGCATTGATCTTTCTCATAATGCTTATAATGGATAGAGCAACGGTTGTGCCAAATCATTGAAAGAGCTGTAATGGTCTGATTTAAGGTTATTTTATCCGGAGAATATAAATCCGTTGGCTATTGAGGATTCCTCTGATATGTATCTTATGTATACAGTTACCCTATACACATGTATACTTATTATACATAGATAGTGGTGAACAATGGCGAACTACGGCAATTATACCCCTATTACATATGGCATGGTACTTGTATTCCAACAATGCAGACAAACGATATGAAAAAAAAAGAAACAAGAGCAAATCAAAGCCTGATGAGAATATCTCCCTGGGTTATAGCAGGGTCGTTTATCATAATGGCGCCCATACTTGCCTTCATGACAATAAAGGATATCCAGACGCAGCAGGAAAATATGACCATGCTGCTCACGGAAAAAGGTGCGGCACTGATACGTTCTTTCGAAGCGGGAACAAGAACAGGCATGGGCATGAACTGGAGCGGCGTACAGGTACAGCGGCTGATTATGGAGACTGCGGAACAAGCCGACATCTTATATATACTCATAACCGACAAGAATGGAAAAATCGTCGCCCATAATCTGCCCATGAATATAGGAAACAGTCATGGTGTCGAACTGGATTTCTCCGGGATCGATGAATCCATACAGGCAAGACAGCTTCTCGGTCCCGATGGAAAACCCGTATTCGAGGTATACAGAAAATTCACCCCTTCTCAAGGCAGAGTGTTCAGCCATGGAGGGATGATGAGGTCTCATGACTGGTTCTATTCATACATGTTCTCTGAAACACGCAAACAGCCGGAATTGACAATATTCATAGGTCTCGATATGGGCCCAATTGTTGATACAAATAAAGAAAATGCGTCACAGAGCATTGTGATAGCGGTCATACTGCTGCTGCTGGGACTCTCGGGGATTATCTCCATTATCATCGCACAGAACTATCGATCTGCAAGAGAAAGCCTTTCGAGAATAAAGGCATTTTCAGACAATATTGTTGAGAACATGCCGGTAGGTCTGCTCTTTGTTGGAGACAATGGAAAGATCATGACCATTAACGATGCCTTTGAAAAGATGTTCATGATCTCTCCTGATGAATCCATCGGCAGGCCGGCCACAGATCTACTCCCTTCTCAGATAGTTGACCTGATATCGGATATAAGCACTCAAGATGATATAATCTTTAAGGAGATCCAGTGTTCAGTCCAGGGCAAGACAACCCTTTACGAAGCGAGCGCCGGCATCCTGAAGGATGATGAAGATACTTTTCTCGGCCATATTGTTCTTTTAAGAGACATCTCCGAGGTTGCCCATCTGAAAAAAGAGGTGCAGCGAAGAGAACGTCTCGCCTCCCTGGGCAGTCTGGCTGCAGGCATTGCCCATGAAATCAGAAACCCTCTGAGTTCCATCAAGGGTTTTGCCACCTATTTCAAGGAACGCTATCGTGATGTCCCTGAAGACCAGAAAACTGCCGATGTGATGATCAGGGAGGTGGAACGCCTGAACAGGGTTATCGGGCAGCTTCTGGAGTTTGCCAGACCCATGAATATACAGAGAAAAGAAATATGCATTAATGATATTGTCCACCATGCCCTCGATACGATCAGCTCTCAGGCTGTTTCAGAAAATATTCATATTGATAAAGACTCTATCCCGAAAGAAGCGGTTTTCGCTTTCATCGACCCTGACAAACTCGGGCAGGTCCTTCTGAATATCTTTCTTAATGCACTCGAGGCCATGGAAGGGGGCGGTACGCTGTCAGTCTCTATTGAGGAAGACAAGACAAACGATACGGTCTCGCTCATTATTTCAGATACGGGTCGCGGCATCCCCAAAAAAGATATCGGCCGCATCTTCGACCCATATTATACTACCAAACAATCCGGGACCGGTCTTGGGCTGGCAATTGTGCACAAAATAATAGAAGCTCATGATGCCCAGATACAGGTTCAAAGCTCTTCTGAACTGGGCACCAGTTTCACGATAACCCTGAATACTCACAAAAAGGGGTAATAGATGGATAAGACAAGGGATATCCTGGTAGTGGACGATGATACCGGCCACAGGACAATGCTCAAGACCCTCCTTGGCGGATGGGGGTACAATGTTTATGAAGCGGATGACGGATCAACAGCAATAGCCTATGTAAACAAGAGGCCTTTTGACCTGATCCTTATGGATATCCGTATGGTAAAGGTATCAGGCCTTGAAGCTCTCGATACCATCAAGAACATAAACCCTGCCATACCGGTTATTATCATGACCGCATATTCCTCAATAGAATCAGCGATCGAGGCAATGAAGAAGGGCGCATATGAATATCTCACAAAACCGCTGGATTTCGATGAGATGCGCATAAAGATGGACCAGGCAATGGACCACAGCAAGCTCAAGGAGGAAAATCGTATCCTCAAAGAGATCATCGGAGAACATTTCGACAGCAGAAATATCATAGGTAAAAGCACATCCATGATACATCTTCTCGAGACCACATCGAAAGCAGCAGCATCGGATGCAACAGTATTGATCACAGGGGAAAGCGGAACAGGCAAGGAGATGATTGCAGGGGCAATACATTTCAACAGTCCGAGAAAGGATCATCCCTTTATCAAACTGAACTGTGCCGCCATCTCCGAAGGATTGCTCGAATCAGAACTGTTCGGCCACGAAAAGGGCGCCTTCACCGGCGCGATAAGACGCAGAGAAGGTTGTTTCCGTCAGGCGCATTTGGGGAGTCTTTTCCTTGATGAAATCAGCGAGATATCACTGAACATGCAGGCAAAACTACTGCGTGTGATCCAGGAAAGAGAGTTCACAAGGGTCGGCGGTGAAGATGTGATCAGGGCAGATGTCCGGATTATTGTTGCAACCAATAAAGACCTCTTTGCCGAGGTCAGGAACAGAACCTTCAGGGAAGATCTCTACTATCGCCTTAATGTCATCACACTCAAGATTCCTCCTCTGAGAGAAAGAAAAGAAGATATCCCGCTTATCGCAGAACATTTCATAAAGATGTTCTCCGCGAAAAACAACAAGGATATAAAAGGATTCACCCCTCAGGCCATGGACAGGATTATCCGATATGCCTGGCCCGGCAATGTACGGGAGATCATGAATACCATCGAGTCCGCCGTTGTACTGTCCAGTTCCGATTATCTTGATGAGCATGATCTGCCCGTAATACCCTCTGATAATAAACCCATCGAGGAAAGCAGAGAAACCGCTGCGGAACACTCCCTGGACAAGGTGGAAGAGACCACGATTCTCAATACACTCAAAGCCTCCGGAGGCAACAAGAGCGAGACGGCACGCCGTCTCGGCATTACCCGCATGACACTTCACAAGAAATTGAAAAAGTACGGTGTATCTTAGGCGATTATTATCGCTTATCCTTTAATTCAGGAAAGTATTGTCTCATCTCTTTAATAAAGTCTTTTCTGCCCTGAAACCAGATCGTCTTCAAGCCAACGTTACGTGCCCTGACAATATGGTCATATGTATCATCGATGAATACTACTGTCTCAGGGTTGAGGTTCATGCAGGCGAGCACATCGTTGAACAGTGACTGATCCCGCTTCGACTTCCCGGTATGATAGCTGTTAAAAACCTTTTCGAACAGATGAAAGAAATGGTACCTTTCTTCCAGCTCATCCAGCCAGTTTGTCTGGTCACTCAGCATGAACAGCCTGACACCGTCACGTCTGAGTTTCATCAGCATATCAAACATCCACTCCCTCAGCGTAAATCCCTCAAGTATAGTATCTCTGAAGTCTTTGTCCTCACCGGAAATTCCGGTGTGCCGACGCACTGCATCCCAGTATGAGTGTTCATCACTCTCTCCGGTCAGATATCTTGAAGAATAGATAAGCTCCAGTGCTTCGAGAGCGAATTTCCCGGGATCGATGTTGTTCGCCCCGGCAATGGCATGCAGCCCATTGGTAAACCCCTCATCTGCGAGAACCCCGCCGAAGTCAAACACTGCTGTATTGACTGTATTACGTGATTTCATTCTCATCTCCCAATGTATTCTAAAGCAATCCTGTAAAAATAATGCTGCGAAAGATAAAAAGCATGGGCAAAACAAGCATGAGAAAAACAAGCGAGTTCAGCACAAATAGATTTGATGCAAGCCTTGTATCCAGATCAAACAGGACAGAAGACACAACAGAATATATTGCAGCCGGCATGAATGCCTGGATAAGGATTACTGTCTTTACGTTGTCTTCCAGTTTCAGAAATGACAGAACAAAAAATGTTGCAGCCGGGACCATAATAAACTTGATAAGGCTTAAAGCAAGGTTTTCCCTCATCGAAGAACCTATATCCGAGGCGGCGAAATTTATACCGAGTGTAAAATAATATATAGCGATAGATACAATTATCAGAAGGTCTATCGGAAAATATATCAACGGCCGCTCAATGCCTGCAGCATGCAGCATGAGCCCTGCTATTACAGCAAACAGTGGCATATTCTGCATATTCAGCAGAAATCCCTTGAGAAAAAGCAGGCTATAACACTGTGACGTGGAAACCATGCGTGCATAGGGAAAGATTACCGTAAACACATAGAGCATGAAATATGAGAGAAAAATGAAGGAAAGGCCGAGGCCCCTCTCGCCAATAAACAGGTAGCACAGAAAAGCTCCCATGGTGAACCCATGGTTTGCAAGCGAAGAGCTGATTAGAAAACTGGCCCTTTTCTTTCCGCTCAGCTTCAGCACTGGGACAAAAGCCCAGCCTGACGCCATACCGACAAGAACAAGAAAAAGCCCGGATATGGGAAGCATGATGACATCGAAGGAAAGTTTCAGCCCCCATATGCTCCACAATACAATCGGGGGCTCGATAAGGACAAGATTTATCCTGATCAGTTTCTTGGTCAATCCCGGTAAATAAGGAAGTCTGTTCCTGATAAAAGCACCTGACACAAAAGGCACTATGATCATGAGCTGAAATATTACAAACCGCAGGGTTGCACTCATGCGTGGCCGCCCATGACGTAAAGGCGCCTGTGCATCATTAACGCTGCGTTGAAGCTTCTATGCCCTGAAGCACAGCCAGATATGAATCCGCACCGACAAGGCCCCTGTATCCCTCCAGTTCCTGCCTTAAAAGCCTCACGTGGGGCATAATGTCTATTCCGTATGGATTCATCTTCTCCTTGTTCGCCTGGTCCAGAATCAGTACAGAATAATACTGTGTCAGGGTTCTGGTTGCATAATCACGGCGGTAGAGATATGCCTTTCCACCAAGGGTGTTCAGAAAAAACCCGGCATACTCATAGAGCTGACCGATATTTATCATCAATCTGCGTTCCCGGCTCCCTGTTACCAGATAATCATACACAACAGCCATAAGGATTTCGATACGGTCATGTTCATGGTCCAGGATATCCTTTACGAGCCCGATGTCCTCTTTACTCGCTCTTCTATAGAAATGAGCCGCATTGCTCAAAAGGGTGTAGAGATCATTCGTCTCCCCGGATACAACAGGCGGATTATAAGCCAACTTTTCCAGTACCTCGGAAAATTTATTGAAGGTACCCTGCTTCAGATCATAGGCCTTGATATAATCCTTTGTATCGAGCTCACGGCATATCTCAATAAGCTCGAGCTTTATAGCGTCAAAATCTCTCTCTTTTTCAACCTTTTTGATCTTTCCTGCGATCACCTCTTCTGTCTTGCCCTGTGTCTCCGCAGCCTGTTCCTTCACTGTGGCGTCTTTTTCATATATGGTCTTTGGAATTGTCGGCTCAACCTTTTTCTGAAAAAAAAGGGTATCCACAATGAAAAAGGCCGCTACAACAGCGATAATGACTATGGCAAAGACTATTGATTTTTTCATTGATAACCCTCCTCTATAAACTTTTTCCCGCCCGTCTCCGACTATGTCAGCGATTCTACCCATCCCCGGCAGGTATCTCGGCTATATTTTATGGCATCTTTTCGCCTATCGTCAAATATCATTTATACGTTATGATTCCATCTAGAGAAATCAACCATGCCTTTTTTACAGGCTGTAAAGCGACGGGACGAACTCATATCGCAAAACCATGAACAATACAGGGACTTTGATACTCAAGAACACGACCCTATATAAACAGGTTTTTTCCCCTTGCACATTATCAATGGTGTATACGTGAAACGTCTGGGATCCATAAAAAATGCTTCGAAATCATCATGGAAGCCCCTGTACCCCCCAGGGTAATCATCAAATACATCAACAGCCTTGTTTCCTGCCATCTCGATCTTTTTCATCCAGTTGAAGTGGTCGGATGAATTCAGATCACCATAAATAAGGTGGTGGGGAGTCATATTGACCTGTATGTCTCTGAATTGAAGGTCATAGAGATAGGTGTATAATTTTCTTCCGACAAACGGGTCGAAATTGTGATCTTCACTCATCCTTTTCATCAAACGGCACAGTATATCCTCCATATTATTTGGAAGGGGGTAGTGACCAAGGCAGTTATGATCGAGGTCGATCAGGCAAGCAATCCCATCGCTGTTTAGACACCCAGCGAGATTCTCGATAAGGGTCACAGCATCTGCTCGGAAGTACTCAAGAACGAACCGTGCCCATATGAAGTCAAACTCGCCAATGATATCGAGAGGACCTGTTAAGTTCACCAGTTGAAAATCAAGGCCTTTGGATGACCCGAATCTTTGTCTTGCATAGGCAATCCGGTCTTGTGAAAAATCAATTCCCAATACATATCCATCAGGCTGAACCATTTCATGCAGCACAGAGCTCACTTTCCCTGAACCACAGCCTACATCCAGCACTCGTTTGCCTGGGCCGATCCCGCACCAGATAGCCTGTTCTTTAACTTTTTCAGGATCTGTCTTGACATCGAGCCTTGTAGCTTCGTCAGGACTTTCCATAAGATAGGTTTGTGTCTTGTCCATACATCTTTTACCTCCTCAACCTGCGGATAGAAAATGT
>OMKS01000875.1_pt1 | contig 27944 bp, 32 predicted proteins | sample 1674721 | NCBI WGS metagenome assembly OMKS01 (sample SAMN06264996, study PRJEB25208) | sediment metagenome | isolation source: hot spring sediment | place: USA: California | collected 2014-09-02 | reverse complement strand
TTGGTGGACAAGAGCGATGACCATTCCTCGGGAATGAATATATCGGAGATCACGAGGGAGCTGAAGCTGGTGAGGGGCAGCTCTTCGCGCCGTATCGTCAGGGAAAAAGTGCTCAAGATGCAGGAGATGGGCGTCCTCGTCGAGAACACGGTCGGAAAGAGCACCAGTTACGCCCCTTCCGAGCGCGTGCTGAAAAGCTGGTACTCCATCCTGGGCTTCAGAACCAGTGAGAGTAAAGATGGTCACAAGTGACCGCTTTTCTGATATTCCGTGACCATACTATTATTAACTTGTAAAAAAAGAGGTGATGAGATGAGCAACAATCACGAAATGCCGGATGCGAAGCAGTTGAAGGAGATACTGGGTACTATTTCGGAGGAGATCCCGAAAATACTGGAGTCGGTAAGCAAGGCTCTCTACGGGTCCGAAAACGCCGAGAAGCTCGGAAAGACGGTAGCGCAGTTCTACAAGGAGCTTATCGAGGCGGGGATGACCCCGGAACAGGCTTACAAGCTGACCCGGGACTACATGGCCGGCTTCAGCCTCGGTGGTATGTTGGCATCTGCCGTCAAGGCCGGGCGGGGCGACAACGAAGACTAGTGAGAATGAACCAAGAATCTGACCTGAAAGAGGAGTTCGAAATGGACAAGTACCAGAAGCAGCAGATGCTCGAGATGGCCCCTGCGTTGATCACGAACATGCCAAAAATGGGCTTCAGATTCAGCACGGCGTATCTGAGGTTTCGCGGTGAGGCGAGCAGAGCGGCCAGGGAGTTCAGGAAGGGGCTATGCGAGGGAGGTCTTTCGCCTGAGGAAGTAAAGAGACTCGCAGAAGATTTCGAGGACGGTACCCGGTTCTTGTCGTTCTCGATGCTCAAGACCGTTGGGCAGTTCGGCACGAGAGATATGAAATGAGAAAGTGAGGCTCGTCGGGACATGCTCAACCGGAATATCCCACGAGCTCAGACAATATTTTGTTTATCCGCGTCGAGATCGACTTCTGTTTTCCGATATTGTTGATCGTGACCCTGATATCACCCGCCAGCTCCCTCTCCGTGACAAGGTTGATGAACATTTCGGGCTTGGTATCCGGGGCGAGTGCGTCAGCGCATCTCTCGTTGATCATGCTGAGTAGCTTCCTCTCGAACTCTCCGATGTCCCCCTTGACCTTTACCTTGAACGGGACGATTACCTTCGGCGACTTGGACGATCTATTGGTAGTAATACTGCTGAAGAAGTGCGAGTTCGGGATGATGTGTATCTCGTTGTCATGAGATACGAGGGTAGTGGTCTGGTTCTTCATCTCCACGACGCGACCGTATCGACCGTCGATATCTATCCAGTCACCGATCTTGAACAGGGGTGCTACCAGCAGAAGGTCATGCGATACTCGGTTCTGCAGAATATCCCTCGATGCAAGGACCACGGCGATGCTCGCGGCTCCCAGGAGAACGAGGAGCACGGTGACATCCAGCTTCAGCGAGCTTATCGCCAGAATTATCCCGATGATCCAAATGATGATCACGATATACGATAGAATAGCCCTCGATGACGGGCTTTTGCCCAGAGAGGTCTTCGACCAGAACATTCGGAGAAGCCAGACGAGCAGGGCGGTTGCCCCGATTATCAGCGCCGCGACTGTTACCGGATAGAGTATCTCATCGAATTGAATCGCCATTAGAAGTTCACTTTCCCAACGGATATCTCGTCTAAGTATGAAATTTCACTGTAAATATCGCTTTCGCCAGCGAATATATATAGAGCGAGTCAATCCTACCAATATTGTCATGATATGAACGTCACGATCGTTGGCGCTGGAGAGATAGGCCGAACCTTGGCGGAGTATATGCTAAAGCGAAACCACGATGTCAACATTATTGACCATGAAGAGGACAAGTGCAAGATCGTTGCCAAGGAGGCTGGGGGTGCGGTCGTCTACCGCGGGAACGTGCTAGATGAGGAGCTGCTGAAGCATACCGGCCTCGATTCGACCGACGTGCTCGTAATCACCCCTGTCGACGACGATCTGGCCATAAGAATATCCGGACTGGCTAAGAAGACCTTTGGAGTGCCCTATATCATATCGATGATGGATCACGACGGCAATATCGAGAAGTTCAGGGAGCAGGGTGTAGATGTGATGATCTCGCAGACGAAATCCGTACTCCAGAGCTTTGAGTCCGCCCTTGACAAGGCCAGGTCGGAGACGCTTCACATGAGCCACGAGGGCGATATCAAGCTGGTCAGGGTCGAGATCGAGCTCGACAACGAGGTGATAGGGTGGAAGGCGTCCGACCTGAAACTTCCGAAGGAGTGCATGCTCATTCACCTCAGCAAGAAGGAGTACCCCGTTCACGTCGAGGATGAGCACGTGATTCAGGCGCACGAGATATTCTACCTTTTCGGCAAGTCAGAGCAGGTTGAGAACATGAGGGAGCTCATGACCCGTTCAGGCACCAGCTGAAGATTGTAATCCGTGAGCTTTATCTTTACCTACTCCATTTCCTTGGAAAAGCCTGCTGGCTTTTGGGTTGATGCGGGAAATGCAATCGACACCCCCCTCTGAGAGCAGAAAGGAGCCGGTCGAGAGACTGGAGAGAAGGCTCAGGCTTTTCGACGCAGTCACGATAGGCATAGGAGGAATGATTGGAGGGGCAATATTCGTGGCCATAAGCGTCGCGACGGAGGTCACGGGTCCTTCGGTTCCGATTTCCTTTGCCTTCTGCTCCCTTCTCGCCGTTCTTACGGGGTACAGCTATGCAAAGCTTGCACCTAAGTTTCCCGAGGCCGGCGGTGGTTTCTCATATATCCGTCGGGCTTTCAAGAGACGGAAGATATCCCTCTCGGTCGGATATACGGTGTGGTTCGCCTATGTCGCCGCCTGCGCGCTTTATATCGTGGGATTCGCAGGCTATGCGCACAGCTTCATCAATGTGCCCGAGTACATCCTGGCGTTCCTCATAATAGCGCCGTTCACCGGGCTGAACATCATCGGTATGAGGGAGTCGGCAATGACGCAGAACATGATCGTCACCGCGAAAATACTCATACTTGCGGTGCTCGTCATCTTCGGATTCTTCTATATCGACGCTTCCAACTTCGTAAACCCGTTCCCAAAGGGCGTAGGGGCCATTTTCATAGCCTCGGCCGCGATCTTCATCGGGTACCAGGGATTTGACATCATCGGCAACACCGCAGAGGAAATCCGCAACCCGGAGAGGAACATAAAACGGGCGATATACATCTCGATCGCGATCGTCTCGATCCTCTATATCTCAGTCAGCATTGTCGCAGTCGGTGCCGTGCATTATACGGTGATTGTCGAGGAGCCTGAAGCTCCGCTGTCGAAGGTCGCCGAGGGATTTATGGGCGACTGGGGAGCCAAGCTCCTGGGGGTCGGCGGGCTGCTTTCGACCGCATCCGCATACAATGCGGCGCTTTACGGGGCTTCCAGAATATCGTTCACCCTGGGAAGGTACCACCTCATGCCGAAACAGATGGTATGGCTCAGCGGTAAATCGATCCCTGTACGGGCCATACTCCTCGCGTCGATCTCAAGCGCGCTGCTCGGCATATACGGCATTATCTCCAGCTCGGGGCTGGAGCGCGTGGCATCGCTTTCGAGCGCCACCTTTCTGATAGTCTTCCTGCTCGTTGCGATAGCGAACTACAGGCTGAGGAAGATCACGTTGGCGAACAAGAACATCATATACCTCACGGTCGCGCTCTACATCGTCATGATGGTCTCCTCGATGATACTCGATTTCTGGACCTGGATAATGCTTATCGTGTTCGTGTCGTTGATCTACGTGGTCGACATACTGCTCAGGAAGTTCTTCATACCGTGGTTTTACTTCGAAAAAGACGATTTCTCATGATCATTACTTGATGAGCATCGAGGCCACTTCACCTCTGCGGCTCTATGATGACCTTGAGGGATTCATCTCCCTTTTCCACGAGTTGGAACCCTTTCTGCGTGTCCGAGAGCGGCAGCCTGTGAGTGATCATGTCCTCCACCTCTACCTCTCCTGAGGATATCCGCTCCAGCGCCTCTTTCAGATCCGAAGGGGTCGCAGCGTACGAGGTCATCAGGCGCACCTCGTTCCTCCAAAGTCGGTTGACCGGAAGCGGTACGAGCTCATCGGGCTTTGGCGGTGCGAAGAACATGACCGTGCCCCCGCGGTCGACCGAATCGACTGCCTGCTGAAAGGCGGGGAACGCACCCGTCGCGACGATGACGAGATCGGCACCCTCCGAGCCGGTAATCTCTCTGACGGCGGAGGGGACATTCTCCTCCGCCTTCATCGTGTGGTCTGCACCGAATCTCTCGGCTGCTCGCAACCGTCTATCAGATAAGTCGGTGGCAATTATCTCATCAGCCCCCAAAGCCCTGGCGAGCTTGATGTTGAGTATCCCCGCGATGCCGCTGCCGAGCACGAGGACGGACTGACCCCGCTTCAACTCCGCGAGGCGCATGCTCCGGACGACGCATCCGAGCGGCTCCACGAAAGACCCCTTCTCGTAGGAGACGTCGTCCGGGAGCGCAAACGCGCCGTGCTGGACATTGATCTCCGGGACACGTACGAACTCGGAAAATCCGCCGGGAGCGAAATTGGTGCTCCTCAGAGTGTCGCAGACCGCCCCATGCCCCGAGCTGCAATATGAGCAGCTTCCGCAGGGAACGTGGTGGGTTACGACAACCCTGTCGCCGCGTCTCCACGGCTTTACGCCTTCGCCCACCTCTTCGATGTCGCCCGCGATCTCATGTCCCAGGACAAGTGGAGCGCGCTTGATCCTGTACCATTCCATGACATCGCTGCCGCATATTCCGGACGCGACGACCTTGACGAGCATCTCGCCTGGACCTGGTTCGGGCTTCGCCATCTCCTCCAAACGGATGTCGCTGTTCCGATAATACATTGCGACGCGCGTTGAAATCACGGCTCCAGAGATGTCACTTCTTCTTTTTCTTGGATGATTTCTTGGCCGATCGGCCCTTTTGGCTGCTCCCAAGGACGGTTATTGCCTCTCTAATATTGGCGCCGTCGTGTACGATCGCCCTGACCGCCTTGATCATGCCGATCGGGTTGTCCGACTGCCAGATGTTCCTGCCCATGTCGACCCCGATCGCTCCTCCTTGTATCGCTTTGTAGGTCAGCTCGAGCGCCTCCTTCTCAGGTATCTTCGGTCCGCCGGCCACCACGATCGGCGCCGGGCATCCGTCGACCACCTTCTCGAAGTCATCGCAGTAGTAGGTCTTGACCAGGTGGACTCCCAGCTCCGCGGCGATCCTGCAGCAGAGCCCCAGAAACCTGGCATCGCGCTTTCCCAGCTCCTTCCCCACGGCGGTCACCGCGACCACGGGCATCCCCCTCTCCTCGCCCTCGTCCACCAATTTGGACATGTTCAGGAGCGTGACCCTTTCGTGCGGAGTCCCGACGAAGATCGAGAGCGCAACGCCGCACGCGTTCAGGCGAAAGGCGTCGTCCATGCAGGTCATGATTCCCTCGTTAGAGAGCTGTCCGCCGACGATACTCGTACCGCCGGAGACCCTTAGCACGACTGGCACCTCCTGACAGGGGTCGATGCATCTCCGGAGCACCCCGCGGGTAAGCATGATCGTGTCCGCATACGGGATGAGCGGAGTGATCGTCTCCCCCGGACGCTCCAGCATGCTTGTCGGTCCCAGAAAATATCCGTGATCGACTGCGAGCATGACAGTATGCCCTGTCTTAGGGCTTATGAATCTCGAAAGCCTGTTCTGAAGACCCCAATCCATTGTATCATACCTCCACCTGCATCAGTCAAAGACAGCCATCATCCGATTATCTCGGAGTCGCTGGTTTCGCAGATTGGAAGAGCGAGAGTCTATTTATTATTTCCCGGTGTGCGGAGCTGTATTATTAGCACACTTTTTCGCCATCCGCTCCATCGGCCATCAGGATCGCTTCTGTCAATATACAATAATAAGATATACCCAGTTGGCGATTTCGAAACTGCATGGGGGAGTAGGTTTGCCGAGGTTTCCTTTGGCCGAATTCAAGAAGCGGGTAAAGAACGTGAGAGAGGGGATGGAGCGGAAGAGCCTGGATCTCCTGCTGATATTCTCATCTCCCGGCAGCATGCGTTACGGCCAGAGGGGCCATGTGATGTACCTATCCGGCCATGAGCCCTATTTCGGAAATCCAATGATGATCCTCCCATTGGATACGGACATTGAACCGCTCCTGCAGATAGGTTCGGCCGATTTCTTTCCGTCTCAGTTCACCTGGGTCGAGAACACGGTTCCTGCACAGGATTTCGTTAAGACCGTGCGTGGTTTTCTGAGGAAGGAGAAGATGAGCCGCCCACGGGTTGGGGTAGTTGGAGAGTATTCTATCTCCCCGCAGCTTATTGGACGCATGAGAAAGCTTCTGGGATCTTCGAACCTGAGCTTTGCCTCGAATATACTGGAGGAGGAGCGCTCGATTAAATCGGAGTTCGAGATTAAGTGCATCCGTGAGGCTTCAAGGATTGCAAAGAAGGGATTCGAGTCGGCTGCCGAGTTAGCGAAGCCAGGTTTGGCGGAGCACGAAGTGATCAGCGAGGTCGAGCGGGTTTGCCGGGCAGAAGGCTCCGAGGAGTTCCCGCACTTCACGATGGTCAGCTCCGGGATTGATGAGAAGCATGTGGAGAAGTGGTGGTACTGCGGCAGCAGGCGGATGAAGAAGGGGGAGACCATGAACCTCGACTTCGGGTGCATGTACAAGGGATATTGCTGCGATATCGCAAGATCATATTACCTCGGCAAAGTGCCAAAGAAGCTGAGGGATTTCTACGGAGTCCTCGTCGACGCCGAGATTGCAGGCCAGAAGGCCTCGAAGCCGGGGATGCTCGGCTCGGAGGTGAACCAGGCGGTCATCGATGTGATGGAGGAGCATTTCGAGGGGGATTTCACTGGCATCGGTCACGGGGTCGGCCTTGAAGTACACGAGTGGCCGTTCGTTGGATACCAATATATCAAGAACGATCCAGTATACAAAGACCGAAGGTTAGAAAAGAACATGGTCATATCGATCGAACCGCAGATATTTGACCCGGAAGTAGGACACGTTCAGATCGAGGACGAGTTCGTTGTCACTCAATCCGGCGGGAAGATGCTGAGCAGCATCCCCAGGGAGATAATCGAATGCTGATCTTAGCGCGTTAATCGGATGTCATGTTGAAATCTAGAGGAGGAAAGCAGATGAATGAGGAAAGACCGCATGCGGTACGGCTGGAAGAAGTCAAGACGGAGTTCTTCAAGGACGGAGTGTCGAGCACTTTCGTGTCAAACAAAGCGTGGGATATCGGTATGTATTTCATGGAACCAGAAATGGACACGATCGTCTTCTCCACAGAGGAGGAGGACGACGGTTCCGCGGAGGAGTGGTACGGCTGGGCGTACGAGTTCTACCTCGTACTGGTCGGCGAGTTCACCATCTGGTACGGAAAGGACCCGGAGGCGCTGAGGAATAAAGACGGCCCTCACAATGTCGTACGGGCCGGAGAGGTCGTCTCCTTCCCGCCCGGTTATAAGTACCTGGTGAGGAACACCAGCAAGATTCCGGGGACGTTCTTTTGGGGAAAAAGCGCACCATTGAAAGGCGTAAAGATGAGGGAGAACACCCCATTGAAGGAGCTCGAATGATCGCGATCTATTGGAGGTGTCAGGATGGATGAGAAAAAACCTGAAGCGACAAGGTTGAAGGATGTAAAAACACAGGTGTTCAGGGACGGTTTGTTCACGAATTTCCTCTCTAACGAGGTATGGGACCTCGGCATGTATTTCATGGAGCCCGGTTTGACGACGATAGTGTTCTCGATGGAGAATGAGGACGACGGAACCGCCGAGGAATGGTATGGGCCAATATACGAGTTCTACCTGATCATCACCGGGGAGTTCACAGTCTGGTACGGACATGACGCCGAGAAGCTGAGAAAGAAGGAGGGGCCGAATATCGTCCTGCTCCCGGGGGATGTGATGTCCTATGTTCCCGGCCTCAAGTACATCGTGCAGAACACAGGCAATATTCCAGGCACATTTTTCTGGGGCATGAGTGCGTCGCCAGAAGGCATGGTAAAAAAGGAGATCGAGCTGATAAAGACGATAGAGTAGCGCTATCGCCATAACTCTGCGGATCAAATTGCCGATTCTCCCGATATGCGATCATCATGAAGAAAGAATCTATTGAGAAGTCTAAGAAAACAACAGCTTTTCGTCCCAATCGGATGGCGTCAGAGGGAATTCTCTCCAATTCGGCCGTGATAGTTACTTCGATTCTTCTCGTTGCCTCAGTTTTCGGTTTGATTGCCACAGGGGAGTGGAAGGAGCCGGAGGAGGGCATCGGCGTAGTTGTCAGCATCCTGCCACAGGCCGAATTCGCAAGAGCGGTCGGCGGGGACAACGTCCAGGTATCTGTCATGGTCCCCCAGGGGGAGGAGCCACACACATACGAGCCTACGACCGCCCAGATCAGGTACCTCGAGTCTGCCGATATTTATTTCAAGGTGGGCTCAGGGATCGATTTCGAGATTTCGTGGATGGATCGTTTTCAGGCGATCAACCCGGACATGTTGATCGTGGACGGCTCGGACGGCATCTCTCTGATACCCATGGCTGACCAATCCGAGATCGGGGAAGACCCACACATATGGCTGTCGCCCATCAACGCGAAGAGGATGGTCGAGAACCTCATGGAGGGTCTGACGGAGATCGACCCAGGAAACACAAGCTATTACGAGGATAACGCCGCCGGATATATTGCGGAGCTGGAATCGCTCGATGCTTCAATCTATGGCAGTTTTTCCGCCCTCGAAACCCCGAAATTCCTCTCGTATCACGCCGCATGGGGCTACTTCGCCGAAAGGTACGGCCTCGAACAGATACAGATAGAGGAGGAGGGCAAGGAGCCCACCGCATATTCACTGGCGAAGATAATCGATCAGGCCGTGGAGGAGGATATCGATGTCGTCCTCATCTCCCCCGCCTTCAGCACGAGGGCGGCAAATCAGATAGCCGAAGAGATCGGCGGTGTCGTGGTCATAACAGATCCCCTCGCGGAAGACTACATCGAGAGCCTGCGGAGCTTTTCCGATGAGCTGTCGGGGTGGCTGAAATGAACGAAGCATCGGAAATTATCCGTATGGACAATGTAACCGTGGCATTAGACGGCCATGTCATACTCAACGGGATCAACCTGTCCATCATGCAGAATGACTACTTAGGGATTATCGGACCTAACGGCGGGGGGAAGACCACGCTCCTCAGGACCATCCTGGGCCTGATCCGGCCGATGACCGGGAAGATCTCGATCATGGGTGAACCCCCAGAAAGGGGAAGGAAGTATATCGGATATGTTCCGCAGCACGCCGTGTTCGACCGTGACTTCCCCATCGATGTCTGGGACACGGTAATGATGGGCAGACTTCCCAGGTCATCGCCGCTCAGGCGGTTCTCCGAGGATGACAGCAAACAGGCGGAGAAGGCGCTCAACAGGGTCGGCATGACCGGGCTGGAGGACAGGAGCATAGGTAACCTCTCCGGCGGTGAGAGGCAGCGGGTCTACATTGCCAGAGCCCTAGCGACGGATCCTAAGGTGCTCCTCCTCGACGAGCCGACCGCGAACATAGATATCGAGATGGAGGAGGGGTTCTACAACCTCCTGAACGAGATACGAAAAACCGCCGCCATCGTTCTCGTGTCGCATGATATCAGCGTCATCTCCGTACAAGTTGACAAGATCGCCTGCCTCAACCGGGAGCTCTACATGCACACGAGCAGCGAGATCGACGCCGAGACACTCGAGAAGACCTACAGGTGTCCCGTCGAGATGATCGCCCACGGGGTGCCGCACCGGGTGCTCAAGGATCACGACCATAAGAGGAGGAGGTGAGTTCCGATATGTTCGACTTCCTGGCACACGAGTTCATGAGGAACGCGCTGATCGCCGGTCTGCTGGCATCCGTCGTGTGCGGCATCGTGGGAACCCTCGTTGTCGTCAGGAGGATCGTGTTTATCGGAGGCGGCATATCGCACGCCTCTTTCGGCGGGGTCGGACTCGGGTACTACCTTTCGTTCGATCCGCTCCTGGGAGCTCTAATCTTCAGCCTGGGATCGGCGCTGGGCATCGGAGTGTTGTCGAAGCAGGCCCGTGAGCGGGAGGACACCGTGATCGGAATGGTCTGGGCGACCGGGATGGCAATCGGCATACTGCTCATGGGGCTGACACCGGGGTACGCTCCCGACCTCATGAGCTATCTTCTCGGAAGCATAATCATAGTGCCCACATCCGACCTTTGGATGATACTGTTCCTCGACCTGTTCATTCTGGGCACGGTCGTACTGTTGTATAAGGAGCTGTTGGCCATATCGTTCGACGAGGAGCACGCCAAGATATCCGGATTGCCGGTCTCGCTGCTCTATCTGCTGCTGCTCTGCATGATCGCGTTGACCGTGGTCGTTCTGATAAGAGTGGTCGGAGTAATACTCGCGATCGCACTGCTCACCATGCCCGCGGCAATCAGCGGCAGATTCACCACCGACCTGAAGACCATGATGACACTCTCGGTCATCCTGAGCGCGCTGTTCATCGTACTGGGTCTCTGGATGTCATTCGAGCTCCCCGACCTCAGGCCGGGTGCCACGATAATAATCGTCTCCGCGGTGGCCTATGCGGTATCCATCGGCATCGTCAGGCTCAATAACAGGCGAAGAGACAGGCGGCCGCTCGGCTCCGCCGGAGAATAGCCTGTACAGCTACTCATCGAATCCGAATCTGTTCTTGCGGTAGTATGACGAATAGAGCGCCCCGGCGGGATTGTGAGCGAGGACCCTGTCTTTGACGATGAGCGTAGTCACCGGCGCTTCTGAGTATTTCGAGAACTGTATGTCGTGCCCGACGCACAGCCCAAGGATGACGTTGAGGTCCGTGTGCGACTCGGACAATATCTTGGCCTGCCCGATCGGGTTGCAGATCGACTCCTGCTCCATTTCCATATGTAGGCGCATGAGATCCATCTCACTCTTGGGTATTCCACATGCCTTGCAACAAACGGAGTAGACCTCGAAGCCGCGCTTCTCAAATATCTCATCCAGAAGTCTAGCCTCCTCCCTGAGGCCGATGCAGAAGGCGATGCCAAGCCTTCTAAACCCGAGCTTCTCAGCGTATGACATGACCTCCTCTACCCTGCTGTATTCCATGTAGTGGCCAGCCTCGATTTCGGCCGAAGCCTCATCGATTTCCTGTCCTTCTCGCCATACAACCCCAGCATTTTCTCCGCCATCCCGAAGCAATCCTTACCGTAGTAGCATTCCAACGACCTGCATTTGGCACATTTCGCATCTTTCATCTCGCTCACCAGCTGTTCTACCGACCTTTCGAAATCGATCTTTGGATCTGAAGAGCCGATCGGGATAAGAATATAATATGAATTATCCGATTTCCTATCAAGTGAAAAAGAAGGAATACGAAGAGGAAAGCCGGTCCGGAGTCGTCGCGGTCGTCATCCTCGTTATTTTAATCTGCATAATACTCATGCTGGAGTTCGAATACCGATTCATCGATTTCGACAGCATCCCGGACGATACACAGGAGCTGCAGGAACTTCTATTCATGATCGTAGTTGTCGGGATGACTTGGCTCGTTCTCCTCTTCTTGGGCAGGGCATTCGAGCAGATCACGGAGCCTAAGATGGGAAGCCACGCCCAGGCCAGGTCGATGTGGAAGCTGATCTCCTACGCGGTCTGGATCCTGATACTCAGCGTATTGTTCCTCGGACTCATCGGAAGCGTCTCCTCTCTTGCGATATACATCGGGCTGATAGGTGCCGCGCTCACATTCGTGCTGCAGAAGCCGCTTCTGAACATCGGTGCGTGGGCTCTGGTTTCATATCACAGAATCTACAGGATCGGCGATAGGATATCCATCGGTGGCACCAAAGGCTATGTGCTTGACATCACCACCATGTACACGGAGCTCAGGGAGTTCGGTGAGTGGATGAAAGGTGACACATTCACGGGCCGGATAATCACCGTTCCCAACGGCGTCTTCTTCGATCAGCCAGTATATAACTATACCCGTGACTTCCCGTTCGTCTGGGACGAGGTCGTCAACCTCGTCACATACGAGAGCGACATCGAGGTCGCGAAGGAATACATGCTTTCTGCCGCCAAGGAGGTAGTCGGCGATCTCATGAAGAACAACTACGAGGTCTACAGGAGAAAGCTGGAGATACGGGACCTGGAGCATCTGCTGCTGAGAGAGCCCGAGCTCAGGATGGAGCTGGCCGACTCGGGTGTGAACATCTATGTTATTTACTTCTGTCCCGCCGATACCCGCAGGAAGATCAAGGCGGAGATAACGGAGAAGATTTGGACCCGCTTCATGGCCGATCCGAAGGTCGGGATCGCCTATCCGCATATGCATCTCATCGGCAAGCTCGGGGATTAGAATCATCAGGCTGCGGTAGAAAATCTCCCTGCGGATTTCGATCGACTGACAACGGTTCCAACCGCTGTGGATTATTTATATACCTTTATTCTCATCCCAGCAATCGTCATGTAACGGTCTTGGCACGAACATTTTCTGAAGGAGCCGGTAGAAGCATGGTGACTGTCTGCATTCTCACGGAGCTGGAGAAGTACCGAAGCGTGATCCCGTTCAAGAACCCAGGGGGTATGGGTACAAACGTGCCCATGGTTGTGCGGGAGCTCGAGAGGCAGGGAGTCCGGGTGCTGCTCAACGACCCCAAGGGGGACTACGACGTTCTCCACATACACAGCCCGCTGCCCAACTCCTTCATGATGGCGCTCAAGAGAAAGCTATCCGGCAAGCCTCTTATACTCCACGGCAGGCACCTCCCGGAGCTGATCAAGGGCGGCTTCGTGGGGGGCTCTCTTTTCTACCCGTTCGCGAGGGCGTATTCCGTGATTTTCTACAACCTCGCAACGGTCGTTGTGGGCGCGACCCCGTATGTAGCGAAATCACTGGGCCGGGACGGCGTGAAACGCCCGTTCAGGATCATCCCGAACGGAATCGACAGACAGGTGTTTCGGAGGGATCCGGTCAGGGGCGCCGCATTCCGGGACAGGCTCGGCATCGGCAGCTCCGACGCCTTGGTGCTAAGCGTGGGGCTCAGGATACCCCGGAAAGGTGTCGATACGTTCGTTAACATGGCGTCCAAGTTCTCCCACAGAGAGGATGTGAAGTTCGTCTGGGTCGGCGAGTCGGAGATGCTCCTGGAGGACGCGCTCGACGATGTGCCTCCCAGCAATGTCATATTCCCTGGACACGTCCCGTTCGAAGACATCGTGGGCGTATATTCATCGGCGGACGTCTTCGCGTTCACCACGAGGGCTGAGAGCTACGGGAACGTCATGCTCGAGGCCGCGAGCTGCGGCTGCCCGTTGCTCATCAGGGACATCCCGGTCTACGAAGAATGGGTCGTTGACGGCGAACACTGCCTCAAGGCCAGAGATGAAGAGGACTTCGCCGTGAAGCTCGACAAGATATTGTCCGACCCCGTCCTGAAGTCCGATCTCGAGAGGGGGGCTGCCAAGCTGGCGGAGGAGCACGACATCGCGAAGGCGGCCGGAATGCTCAAGGATCTCTACGAATCACTGGCATCCGGAGGTGGGATCGAATGATCGGCGAGGATATTATCTCTCTATTTGCCAGCCTCGGAGACGGTGGTATGCTCCTCGCGCTCATCGTTATCATACTGATCGACGGGGTGGGATTTCCGACTATTCCAGAGGTTTGGATCGTGTTCATATTCGGAGCGAACCCGGACTCTTTGCTCTGGGGAGTAGCACTCGTCATCGTCGCGAGCCTGTCGAGCCTGCTCGGCAACTTCGCATTGTACAAGCTCGTGAAGATCGCGAAGATCGCGAAGCTACCGAACTGGATACAGCGGAAGATGAGGCAGTACACGAATTTCCTGGTCGTCAAGGACGAGAGGCTGCTCCTGCTGAACCGGATCGCCCCCGTCATCCCGTACACCGGCGCGTTCATCGCTGCCTGCGGCTGGAACCTCAGGCGCTCCGCGGTTTACCTGTTCTCAGGCGCCGTCGGCAAGTTCTCAGTAATAGTAATCCTTTCATGGCTCAGCTTCGATAACCTGAGGGAGGATGTCGCGCCGTGGGTCTCGGTCGGCTTCGTCGCCGTCATGCTCGCGGCCAGCCTCATAATATCGGTCATTTACAAGAAGCGCATGGGCATCGGAGGTGAGCCTGCACGATCTCCGTGATCATACCGACATACAACGAGAAGGACAACATTCGTGAGATTGTCCAGAGGATAAGCTCCGCCTGCTCCTCAATCGATTCGGGTACGGAGATAGTGATCGTCGACGACAACAGCCCCGACGGCACGGCCGCCTTCGCCGAGGGACTCACCGGGGAATACAATATCAAGGTGGTCAGGAGGGCGGGAAAGCTGGGGCTTTCCTCCGCTGTGATCGAAGGCATTTCCGCAGCATCAGGGTCGATTCTTGTCGTCATGGATGCCGACCTCAGCCATCCGCCGGAGAAGATCCCCGCCATGGTCTCGAGGATCACGGGCGGAGAGGCGGACATGGTCGTCGGCAGCCGGTATGCGCCCGGGGGGAGCGTGGAGAACTGGCCGATCTACAGACGCATCGTTTCGAAGGGCGCGACGCTTCTCGCCAGAGGGCTGACCAAGGTGAAGGATCCTATGTCCGGCTTCTTCGCGCTCAGGCGGTCCGCGATCGACGGTGTGACCCTGGACCCGATCGGGTACAAGATCGCCCTCGAGATCATGGCCAGGGGCAAAATCAGCAGGGTCGTCGAGGAGCCGATCAGGTTCGCGGACAGAAAGGCGGGCAAGAGCAAGCTGGGCGCGTCTGAATATCTGAAATACATCGATCACGTAATACGTCTGTACGAGCACAAGCGCTGGTGGCTCTCGAAGTATCTCAAGTTCGCGTTCATCGGGGGCATTGGCACCCTGATCAACCTGGCGATTTTCTGGGTCCTGCTCGAGATCTTCGACGTGAATTATCTGTTGGCAGCCGTGGTGTCCTTCTGCGTCGCCGCGACGAACAACTTCCTGATGAACCGGGTCTGGACGTTCAGGTCGAAGGGGCGTATACAGGTCCAATACTTCCAGTTCATGTTGGTCAGCGTCGCCGGGCTGATGCTCAACCTGATCGTCCTGAAGTTCCTCGTGGAGGAGTTCTTCCCGTGGTTGGGCTTCTCCGGTGACCGGGCAAGTATCTTGGAGACCTTCTCGAACTTCCTGGCGATTCTGCTGGTGAGCATTTTCAATTTCTTCGTCAACTCTTTCTGGACGTTCTCGAAGGACATGGAGAGACAGGTCTAGGAGGCCAGAGGCAGCATACGCTCCTCCGCGATTTCCCGTTGAACGAAAAGAGAGACCGGGTCGATACCATCCTGAAAGAGGTCGAGCACACCCGCCTCTCCGCCCATGAAATACTCGGACGATATTTGCACGAAATCCTCCGACTCCAGCAATTCTGTGAGGCCGCCCAGCTCGTTCAGCCTGTAGCATACGACGACGGCGACCACCGGATATTCCCCGAGCGCTGTCTCTATCGTTTCTAGCGTCAGGTCTGGGTACATCCTGAACGCCGCATTGACGACATCCGGCGGGACCGGGAGGCCGGCGTAAGCGGCGATGATCGGGTCTCCCGAGATGACGTAGTCCCCTTCGTCGGCGAGGTCAGCCAGCCTCTTTGAAATGTACGACTGGGCAGGCTCCTGCTGAGCAATCAGCCCGTAACCCACGAAACCGCTCGAAATGATCACTCCCGCGAGGACCACGGTCATCAGCGTGCGGGGCGGGATCCTCGGGCCGCGCAGCTTCTCCGGCTTTTCGCGGTCGGAGGATGACATCTCCGCCCGCGCCATAGAGACAAGCGATCCCGCAAGCACCGCCAGGAAGGGGCTGAGGATCACCATATGGTGGTAGAACAGCAGCGGTTGGAGCACGAGATAGGCCATCATCGTCAGGGAAACCAGCAGTAACAGGCGGTTCTCCGGGCCCGCGCTCCACATTCTGCGGATCAGGATCAGAGGGAGCAGATATGCCAGGTTGGTCCCGAAGAACGCCAGTATCGACAGCTTCAGAAATGGTTCGAATTCCCTATCCGCCTGATCGAATATCATGCCGTCGAGCATCTCCTGGGGTCCCAGCAACAGCATCATCGCGACAATCGGAAGAACGGCGCCGAGAACCGAGGCGCCCATGTCTGGAGAGGACGCCCGAAGCCCCCTACCAGCTCTTTTTCCTTCCAGCAGGATGAACATGAGCAGGCCGAATACCGCGACCCCGCCGTGGAGCTTAGACGCCGCCGAGAGGCCGATCATGGCGCTGCCCATAAGCAGCAGCACCCTGTCCCCGTTCTTCGCGTACGATACCAGGAACGGCAAAGAGAAGGCGAGGAAGAAGCTCGAGGCCGCGTCAAGCGAGAACAGGCGGGATTCCCTGACAAGGGCGAAGTCGACAGCCAGAAGAAGCCCGCAAATCAGCATCGAAATGTCGCCTCCGATCCGACGGGCAGCCCACATACAGGCCAATATGGCAAGCATGGACAGCAGGGAATTCATCAGTCGGCTGTTGAGCACATCTCCTTCCAATAGCGACCCCGTGAGAAGCCAGAAGGGCGCCTGGTCGCAGGGTATCTCTGAGTACAGGGAGAATCCACGGCCGATCAGCAGAGACCGTTCGAGCATTATCCCCTCGTCTATCCCGTTGTTCGAGAAGCTCCATTCTATATTGACCAGCCTTATGGCAAGGGCGGATACCGCTATTGCCGCAGCGGCAAAAATCAACCTGGACCGTTCGTCACCAAGCAACCTGACCGCTCTGATTTCCCTGCCCCTCCTCGGTTCCATAAAAAGCGGTAAGATATTATTTAGATATCGATGCATAAAAATCGCTTCATTCACCGATATCACCGCCTGCAAGGGAAAATTCGCCATCGACGGCAAGAATAATATATGATAGTTCGTGAAAAACGGAAAAAACCACATATTATTAAGGATATTTACCGACCCCTTGGGGAGGGGGATATACGATGTCGCAGAAGGAGAACCGTTCGATATACGGAGAGCCGAATAACGGTGAGAAAGTACAGATGGCTCTTATCTGGGTCATTTTCACAAATGCAATCGTGCTGTTCGCGTTCGTGCTCTTCTCTTCAGGAATATTGTCGGGCGACTTCGCCGACGGGAACAATACCGGTCTTTCAAGGCTAATTCCGGATGACATGGCCTCTGACGCAGTCACCGATGGCAGCGAATCCGATCCGACGGACGACACCGATGACTCGGCAACTCAGATAAAGAGCGGAACCAATGTGAGCGAGAGAAACACAAACGAGGCAGCTATCTCAAGCGGTGGGGAGGGCAACAACAGCACGGACGGCACGGGTACGGGCAAAGGCAATTGATCCCAAACACAGTTTTTGAGCCCTCGGTACCGATTCGCCAAGCTGTGCGTACAGAGCCTTCCATTCAAAAATTTGAAGCGTCGGTCCTTGGCTAATCCAGGATATGGATCTCCTCCTTGACCTTCACGCCCTTTTCCGCCAGACGTCTTATGAACTTATCTGAAGGCACCTGCTCGGGGAGCAGAAAGCCCTTTTCGTCTACCTCCCCGGCTATCACCATCTCGGCAGCCGTGGCGCCCGCTGCACCGACCAAATACCCAGTTGCGTTGCTGTGGTATTTCTCATACGCCTCCTCGTGGGACATCATGACCCAAAGCTTGGCCAAGGCCTGTCTCCCGTCCTTCAATCCGTGCACCTCGACGACGACCGCGGCGTGTCCCTTGACCTTGCCGATGATATCGACCGGTCTCGGCATTAGCGCGGCGACCAGGTCGATCGGCCTCACGGAGACCCCCTTGACATCCACCGGCTCAAGGCCATTCAGCCCGACTTTTCTCAATACCTCTGCGAACTCGACGAAATTGTCGTCGATCGCGATCTTGAAATCCGCATAGGCCAGGGTCTTTATGAATCTGGGAATCAGGTATGTCTCCTCGTGCAAAGTGTTGTAAACGGTCAAGTCGCCGATCGGCTCCGGAAACCTGTAGGTCTCCTTTCTGCTCAGAGGCGGGACCATGAATATCTCCCCGTTCTCGAAGATGGCCGCAGGTGTGGTCGCCTCCTCTATCATCTCCAAGGGCGACCAAAGGGTGAAAATCTCGCGCCCCTCCGCACATGCGTTGTCTCCGTCGATCACATGGACTCTGTCAGAACGGTCGAGCTTACTCGATCCGTGCATCGCGAGTATGTCCGATATCCCGGGGTCAGATCCCATAGACGAGAGCACCCTGCTGTCGATTCTTTCTCCCAGCCTCAACAGCTCAGAGAAGTCCTCCTCGGAGTTGACCGGGAGCGAGAAATCCACATAGTCGATTCCCGCGGACATCGCGATCCTGACCACCTTTCTGTTCAGCTCCCCGGGGATCGAGCTCACGACGAGATCCCCGTCTTTGAGCAGACTTCTAATCGAGCTTTCATCGGTCGCGTCGATCTTTCTAACGGATACCCTATCGGATCTCAATCTCGTCGCCAGGGCTTCAGCGCCTTCTGTCCGCGAATCCGCCAATATGAGTTCTTCGATTTTCTGGTTTTTAGCCAGATGCTCTGCACAAACAAGGCCTGTGATTCCACAGCCCAGCTGAACCGCCCTCATGATAACACCATCCTTCGACTAAGATTACCCGGATTTCCTATTCGGTATTGTTCTATAAAAGCCGTCTCTGCAACTGCCTGAGGTATTTGCATGTCAATTCCACGATAGACCAGACGGTGGGTTTGTCCTGATATCACTCTTAGCCGGAATGCCCCGCGATCATATCAGGAAAACATCGTTTGGCCATCTGAAATTAGAAATACTTAGTCAAAAGTCACACTACCCATCTAAATCGGAACGTGGGACGAATGTCGAAGACAACCCTGAGAAAGAAGCTTGAGATCATGATTGTCAAGCATGGAGGTGCAGTGTTCGGAATAGCATCTGCAGAAGATGCGGATAAGATAAAAAGGGTCCGGATGGTGGAGGCGGAGTTCGAGGGATGGTCCGAGAAAGTGACTTCGGTGATGCCGGATGCCAAGAGCGTCGTCGTTTTCGGCATTCAGACCTTCGACGATGCGGATGAGTTGTCGGTCCGGCGTTCCGAGTGCGAGTGGACATATCCCGGTTACGCCCCGCTAGCGCAGATCGCAAGGGATATGATCGATGTGTTACGGGAGGAGGGCTACAAGGGGGTCGTTCCCCCTGAAAGCATCCCAAGGAAACCGATTGCCGTCCTGGCAGGAATAGGAGCCTACGGAAAGAACTCGATGGTCCTCACCGAAGAATACGGGCTTTCCCTGCGGCTGGAGGTCGTCATCACGGACGCGCCGCTGAAGAAGGACAGCCCGTTCGAGAAAGATCTGTGCGCAGATTGCGATCGGTGCGTTCGTTCCTGCCCGACCCGCGCCCTTGAGCCCTACGTGTTAGACGTCAACCGCTGCCTGGTCCACATAACGGAGGCTGGTACATCAGACGCAGAGCTCAATAAGATGGTCGACAGGTATGCACATTTGCTCACGCCGAACACAATTGTCATGTGCACCATCTGCCAGATGGCATGTCCATACACTTCAAAAGAGAGACTCGAGAATAGGATTAGGATTAAGTAAGTGACTCAGGCCGTTGATCAGAAATCCAAAGGTGTTGTGATTTGCTCGCATGCTCGTGGAGTGGCGGAAAGGACGGCTGCTTCGCCTATTGGATGACAATCAATGACGGGCATGAGATAGGCTGTCTTCTGAACACCTATCGATCCGAGAGCAATCGGGTGGCCTTCCACGGGGTCAGATCCAAGTTAATCGTTGAGCAGGCTAGATCGATCGGCATCCCCCTTCTGCAGATCGCTGTGGCGGGAGAGGATTACGAATCTCAATTCCTGGCCGCCCTTAGAAGATTGAAGAGAGATGGGGTTGGTGGAATTGTATTCGGGGATATTGATGTCAAACAGAACAGGGACTGGTGCGAGCATATCTCAAGAAAAGCCGGCCTGGATGCGTACTTCCCACTTTGGAACATGGATCAGAAGACAATTTTAAAGGATTTCCTCCGCGATGGATTTAAGGCCGTTATAGTGGCGCTCGATTCACAACACCTTAAAAAGGAAGATCTGGGTAGATCGGTTGATTTAACATGGATCCAATATATCGATTCGATTTCTAAAGGACCAGATGGAAAAACGGTGACCTATTGCGGTGAAAACGGTGAATATCATACTTACGTCTATTACGGACCCATATTCAATAAACCAGTAAGTATTAAATCAAGTGAAATAGTCTCCAAACAGGGGTATTGGCTACTGGATCTTGAGCCTGTCTGCACAACCCCCTGAGCGCCTTTTCCTCCGGATAGTGTGAAATATCAGAAAGTAGATTTCAGAGAGGAATTTTCCCTGAAAGGAGTGAATACATGTCAAAAGAACAGATGTATTGTGTCAAGTGTAAGAAGAAGGTGATGGTCGAAGCCAAGCCCGTGACGATGAAAAACGGCCGCAAGGCTCTGACTGGAAAATGCAGCTGTGGTACCAAGGTATTCAAGATGGTAGGGAATAAATAAGAAACGACTGGTATCTTGATTGGGATACAAAAAGCCATCTGTTTCTGGGCATCCCATTTATTTCTGGGATTCAGACGATGGCGTCAAATCAATCTTCCCATGCTTCGGCTGGCTCTTACAACCTCGAATCCCGTCAGTGGATGTTTGCCCGGAGGGATAGCCACATCGATTCGGGCATGGTCCACCCCGCCGGGCCGCTCCCGCCGTTCTAACAGCCGGACACCTGAACGAACCGAACGAAGGGGCTATCCGCAGGTCAATACGGACCGGAATGGAGTCCCATCTTCTTGGCCGCTTCCGTAAGCGTAATGCCGTCGACCGACGGTTCCAAGCCCGTGTCCTCGAAAGGATAGTTGATGCACATGCCCTTCTTGGTGGAGAAGACTCCCAGGCCGATCGTCTTGGTTAAATTGAGGACCTTCTTGTCGCTGAAAACGTGCTTCACGTTGTCGTATCCGTCTTCGCATGTAAGAGGCAGGATGACTGTGGATTCTTCGAACGCCTTCGCCGCCGCCTCGTCCGTTCTCCGCTTGCGGACCAGATCCAGCAGGCATGAGGCCCCTATGAGCTCTCTGCGGACGATGTCGTATCCGTCTTGCTCCAGCTTGTCTGCCAACTTGTTCATTGACTCGCGTCCTCCGAGCCCGTCGCGGAATTTGATGCAGTTGTTGCATGCCCATACGACGACCTTATCCTCTTTCTTCAGATTTTTCTTGAGGTCGTCGTACGTCATTCTCCGTAAGGAAATAATCATTCTTCCACCTCGATATCGATCACATTCTTTTCCTGCAGTTCTCCGGTCAGGAGATAGTATTCGTTCCCCCTCTTGTCCCTGTGCTTCTCATAGGGCATCATCAGTGGGAAGGGTGGTTGCGGCAAGACCACGATCGCCGCCTCCTTTGCGGCTCTTGCCAAGAATCCAGTCATCGTTGACGCGGATGTGGACGCTGCTGACATGCATATTCTGCTCCATCCACAAATACAGAAAAAGGAGGCGTTCAGCGGTTTGGACGTCGCGCAAAAGGACGATGAAAAATGCACAGACTGCGGAAAGTGCTTTGAGAGCTGCAGGTACGGAGCTATTGACCCAGATTTCACGCTCCATCCTGACAAGTGCGAGGGATGCGCCGTCTGCGCCATGGTCTGTCCTTCGGACGCCATCCGGATGATCGAGAGGAAGGCCGGTGAGGCATATATCTCGGACACGAGATTCGGGCCTCTTGTCCACGCGAGACTTCACGCAGGTGAGGAGGCTTCCGGAAAGCTCGTCGCACTTGTCAGGCAAAGGGCAAAGGAGCTGGCCAGGGAGAAAGGGAAAGAGTTCATACTCATCGACGGCCCGCCAGGCACAGGTTGCACCGTGATCGCCTCGATCACCGGTGTCGATCTGGTCCTGGTGGTCATCGAGCCGACGCTGTCAGGCATCCACGACTCCAAGAGGATAATAGAGGTGGCCAGACACTTTGGAATCCCGGCACTCGTCTGTATCAACAAATACGATATAAATGATGAGAACACGGAACATATACTCGATTTCTGCGAGGTCGAGGGGATCGAGGTCGTGGGGAAGATCGCCTATGACGATACCGCAACGAAGGCGATGCTCGCCGAAAAGACCGTGATAGAGTTCTCGGATGGGAAAATGGCTCAAAGCATCAAAGCCATCTGGAAGAAGGTGGAGAAGGCGTTGTCATGAAAATTTATGACGATGCAGATTTAGAACTGATCATAGAGACGATTCGAATCCACTTCGCTGACCAGCCCTATATGGGGGAATGCTCTTTTTCGGACCACTCTCTCCAGAGTACCGGCTAATATCATCTGCGTACGAAAATTGATTGTTGGAGCCCATTGATTAGCGGGAACTGAATATGGATCATAAATCCCTTCTAAGTCTTCATCATCATCTAATTCCTCTCCGCAGATTGTACAATACACAGTCATAGTTATTTCATCTCATTTGGTATTCGCTCCGGTGCAAGAGTCCTCCTGGCATGAGAGAAATTGATTGTTAGTTACCGGCATTGGTATCAGACCATCATGCGCTGACCAGTGTAATCATCGGAGCAATGAGATGATAAACGAGGTATAATGAAGAAGAGCAGAGGTCATCGCCGAGCCGTAGTCGTTCTTCCTTCCTTACCTAGCGTAGACGGACTCATGTCTTCTGGTTGAGTCTTATAACAGAGCCTTTTATTCAATTGAATGTCAAAAGCAAGGCCAATCTCAAACCTTTTTTCCTTCTTTTCTTAAATGTCCAGCAGGATCAGGTCTGCAGTTAGTTAATCGGCGTGCGCAGCCATTACACAGTTGCCGCTCAACCATCTGCTCTGACTGGTATGGTGAGGATAACTTCACAAAGCATTTTCTATCGCGATAGGGCTCCATCGACTTCTACAGGAGTCGCTCAAATAGAACGAGCGCGCCGAAAGCGAGGATTGCGATCACTGACATCCGGACGGCCCGGAGCCACGGACGCTTGCGCCCTAAGGTTCCCAAGTAATATCCCACGGTAAATATGATGCCGATGCCGAAGCCGCTAGAAAGCGCAGCTGCTATAAGGAAATCCTGGATGATCCCCACCTCGTATAAGATCAGGGGAGTTCCCATTATGATGGCGACAAAAACCGGCGCTAAAAGGTTGATTCCAGCAACAGCGAAAGCAAAGGATTTTGTCCTTCGCTCTATCTCAGTGTCTTTCATAGATGTCAGCATCGCCTGTTCGATTTTTTGCATCTCTATCTCCGATTCAATATGCTCGGCTTCGTATACGCTCACGGCCGTCGAGATTCCAATGGCTAAGCAGGCAGCAAAAATAGTCCCAATAACAATCTCCGGATTTGCATCTGGCACGAACGCGGAAGCCGCAAGAACGCCGAGTACTACAAAAGTCGAGTCGAATAAAGTGTTTATGAAGTAGCGGCGTAACAATTCGCTTAGCTCCATGGCCATGACTCGCCGCCACAGCTCTCTCAGTTTCATCTCACTTCGTTTCCCAACTATCGCGTATGAGGAAGATAAAATTTCTGACGAAGTAAAAATGCACGCATCAAAAGAGGTTAAAAATAGTGGGAAAAGTATCTTTTTTACCGGTCAGGAATTGAGTGGGCCCATCCGGATTCGAACCGGAGATCTTCTGCGATCTGACGCTTGCGAGAAGCGCTGTCAAGCAGACGTCATAACCACTAGACCATGGGCCCTCGGATGTTGATGAAAGAGGAACACATCTATAACTCTTTCTCCAGATGGATAAATGGAATGAGCAAGTAACTGGCAATATAGAATGGTCATCTAAAGAATAATATATCGGCATGCTCTCATTCTCAGGTTGCCAGTGAGTGAAAGATGAGATCGCACAGAATCGCAGTATTCACAGGTCCGGGAGCCTCGAATTCGTGGGTTTGGTTAGCGGATTTCCTGGAGAACAACGGCTTCTATGAAGCCCGATTCCATTCCGACTGGGAGAGTATACTAGATTCGGATCGAAATGATATCGTAGTCATACCTGGAGGGGATACCTTCCGGATCGCACAGCTGTTCGGAAAGGACGGCTTGGAGACCTTAAAGAACAGAATCTCGGAGGGGACTGGGTACGTCGGTATATGCGCCGGAGCCTATCTGCCTCTTAGGAGCTCGGTATCGCCGCTTTCGAGCTTCAACCTAACAGATATCAGAATCTCGAATCTAACTTCGAACGTCCCCGATGACCTCATCGATCCAGACAGATACACAGTGCCATACGGCTGTTCGCTCGTATACCATCCGGTTAGGGGAGCTGTCTCCTTTTCGGGAGATGTGAGCCTGGAAGCCCCATTATACGGAGGACCTTTCATGATCCCGCAGAATGGCTCCCGGGTAAGGCTCATATTTGAATCTCTATCGAGCCGCTCTGAGCCCCTGATCGACAGGGATCGGTGCGAGGAGCTAATCTCGGGCAAGGCTGGATGTATCGAATACACTTTCGGTGAGGGTCGTTTACTGCTGCTTTCTCCTCATCTGGAGCATCCCGAGTATCCAGAGGCAAACGAATACCTAACAAGGCTGCTCGCGGATTTTCCCATCCGTTCGTATTCTGAGGCAGGGCGACCCATCGGTTCAAGATCCGTCGAGCTGCCACAGCTGAAAAGGATCGTCGCGGACTTGATGGCGCGCTCGAGTGCCCTCGACTTCCACTCTTGGAAGGTCGGGATCAAATACTGGGAGAGCGAGAAAATGCTCTTCTTCGTCGAGGCGATCAGGAGGAGGTTGAAAAAGCTGAACAGGGCGGAATTGAAGTTTTCGGAGGAGTTCCTGACCCATCTGAAGTACGCTATTCAGGGGCTATCTTCCATCTCTAGGGGAGAGGATACTCCGGAAAGCGTGGACAACCTTGTCCAGCATCTGTCGTCGGGGGCATCCGTTTTCCTCAACCAGTACTTCGCTCACCTGGAGGCCGAGGACGGTATCTGACTGCTCTCACTAAGGACCGATTTCGCTCTACTTGCATCATCCGAATTGTTTTTAGGCAGATGGAACTCTCCCGATTTCGAGAGCCTTGAATGCAATTGAATCAGACCAGGCAGTAGCGAAAAAGAGAGATTATCTGTTTGACCGCATAGGTCTGTATTTGCTTATCTTCGTTATTCTCGTCATCGTATCGTCAATAATACTCGTGCTACCCTATAGCAACACATACATCGGGGATTACGGGGCAGACGAGATTTATCTGAAATCATTTGTATACCTGGCGGTCGTTTCCACGGCTGTTCTGATACTCGGAGTCTTCTACAATATCATGATATGGATGGAGGGCAGAGTCTCCGGTGCCGATCAGACGGCTCCCCCGGCAAGAAAATTCTTCGTGTCGCTCGGAAAGCTAATGAGATCTGTATTCAGCAAAGACTTCGGAAAGATCCTGAGATCCTTCGTGCTCGACGTCATATTCCTGAGGAAATTCTGGAGCATCAGCAAGGTGCGATGGATCGTTCACGGCCTCATCCTGTTCGGCTTCATCGGGATTTTCCTCCTAGATGTAATCACTACGGTCGCGCTCGAGTTTTTCGACTCCCGATCCTTCACAGAACCGGATGGTTGGGGAAAGCTCTGGATAAGGGATTTCGGCTTCGATTTATTCGGGCTTATGATTATGATAGGGCTTGCCGGCGCAATCGTCAGGAGATTCGTCATGCGTCCCAAGCAGCTGGTGACCGGCGCGGAAGATGTCGTCTCGGTCCTGTTTTTGCTGGTCGTCGTGCTGTCGGGATTCGTGCTCGAGGGGATAGGCATTGCGAGCGGAATTCCGGGACACGAATCGCACGAGATGTACTCGTTCGTCGGATACCTCTTCTCCGCGGTCTCTCCGGCCGTCTCGGTCGACGCCTATGCCCAGATATGGTTCCTGCATGCGATCGTGAGCCTCGCCCTGATAATGTATATCCCGTTCAGCAAGCTGTTCCACATGTTCGCCGCACCCCTGGCGATGCAGTTGAACGACATCGTTAAACGGGGTGAGATCGCGCCTTGAAGAGGGACAAGAGTCGTATCGACCTTTCCTCCATCCCGGCGAAAAGCCTGGTGGAGTTCGACGCCTGCACCAGATGCGGCGAGTGCTCGATCATATGCCCCACCGGGGGCGAGGCTGAGCAGGTCGAGGAGCGGACGCCCAGAGGCAAGATCAGGGCGGTCAGGAAGGTGGTCCGCACGCTCAGGAACCCCCTCAGGGCAGCTCTGACCTCCGAAAAGAAGATGGAACGCATGCTGTCGGATCTTTCCGAGAGCGTTTACCAGTGCTCGATCTGCGGGATGTGCATGGAGGCCTGCCCACTGTCGCTCAGGACGATAGAGATGTGGGAGTCGCTGCGGCGGTCTCTTGTGGATTCGGGGCTGGGGCCAAAGGAGCCGCACGAAGCGTTGGTCAAGAGCATCGAGAACTACGACAATCCCTGGATGCAGCCGCGGATGCAGAGGGCGAGGTGGGCGAAGAAGATCAAGAGCATCGTCGACGCCACGAAGGAAAAAATCGACCTCCTGTACTACGTCGGGTGCACCGCATCGTACGACCCAGAGATCAACAGGGTCGCCCAGAACCTCGTCTCGATAGCCGAAAAGGCCGGGTTGAGGATGGGCATACTCGGCAAGGCCGAGAAGTGCTGCGGGTCGACCCTGCTGAGGATTGGGGAATACGAGAGGGCGAGAAAGCTCGCCCTGGAGAATGTCGATATCTTCAGAAGGACGGACGCTGACAGGATAGTCACCGCCTGCGCTGGCTGTTATAAGACGCTCGCGCAGGACTATCCTTCCCTGACAGGTACCAGACTGCCGGTGTTTCACACAACCCAGCTCCTGGCCGAGCTGCTCTCGGAAGACAGGCTGCCCCTGAAGAAAGATCCCCCGGGTCTGGCGGTGACCTATCACGACCCATGCCACCTTGGAAGACATACGCAGATGTATGACTGGCCGCGGGAGATAATCTCCAGACTTCCTGGGGTGACTCTCGTGGAGATGGAGCGGAACAGGGAGCGGTCGAGGTGCTGTGGCGCTGGTGGCGGGCTTATGACGCTCAACCAGGAGATCGTGTTCAGAATCGCCGGGATGAGGATCGAGGATGCGGAACGGACGGGAGCCCAGGTTCTTGTCACATCCTGTCCTTTCTGTCAGCAGACGCTCGTAGAAGCCGCGAGACGCAGGGATAACAGCGTCAAGGTGATCGATATAACCGATCTGGTCATTGAGCTGCTCGAATGATGACCGGGCATTACTCCTTTTCCAGGGCCCATTTCTTTGCCTGGTGCCCCCCCGGTCCGCCGCGCTCTTTCCTCGCCTCTTCCAGGCACTCCTCGCTCTCGCAGACGAACGCGGCGAACATGAACCTCTTCGCCTGCTTTCCGCAGAACTGACATTTCTCCTTCTCTATCCAATCGCTCATGGCCTTCACATCTTCTTGATATCCATCGAGAAATCGGCAGCCGGCGCGGAGTGCGTCAGATATCCGACTGAGATGACATCCGCGTACGGCGCGTATAGCACGATCGTATCCGGTCTGATCCCGCCTGATACTTCGATGATTATCCTGGTATTGATCTCCTTGACCGCCTTCGCGGCCTCCGCGGCCATCTCCGGGGACATATTGTCCAGCAAAATAACGTCCGCTCCGGCCTTTGCGGCCTCAACTGCCTGTTCGGGCGTCTCCGCCTCGATCTCTATCTTCTTGGAGAAGCTGTATCTCTTCGCCCTGCGGACCGCCTCGGTTATGCTTCCAACAATCTTCAGATGGTTGTCCTTGATCAGTATCTGGTCGTCTAACCTGAACCTGTGCGGGTCTCCAC
>OMKS01000874.1_pt1 | contig 27974 bp, 18 predicted proteins | sample 1674721 | NCBI WGS metagenome assembly OMKS01 (sample SAMN06264996, study PRJEB25208) | sediment metagenome | isolation source: hot spring sediment | place: USA: California | collected 2014-09-02 | reverse complement strand
AAGTATTCTGATTAGATTATCGTAATAAGATGAGAATTCTTGAGTAGTCTAAATATTTTCTATCTACTCCGATAATTAGACAGCATAAAAAAGCCAATAAAATGTGAAATTTATGATTAATTGACGAATTAATGTTGTGCCGGTATTTAAGATTGAGAGATCTTAAAAAAAATTACGCCGGAGGTTAAATTTTTGAAAAAAATCTTCGATGATATAGTGTAAAACCGACTAAATAATTATAAAACTATATTGGAGGAAAAAAATGATCCTAAAATCGAATAGGAGTTTAATTTTATTATTACCGTTAATCTTGATTTTTGGATTTCTATTAAATGTAAACTTAACCGCAGATCAAGGAATAAATCAGGATGACGGTTACTTAGCATTTGCAGAGGAAATGCCCGAAGTTGAAGGAGGGTTGCCGTCTTTATATAAAACAATAAGATATCCTGATATTGCTAGAAAAGCTGGTATCTCCGGACGAGTATATGTTATGGCGTTTATCGATGAATCCGGGAATGTAAATGATGTGCAAGTAATTAAAGGTATTGGAGGCGGCTGCGATGAAGCGGCTGTTGAAGCAATCAAAAAGACAAAATTTATACCCGGTAAAAATAAAGGACAAGCTGTAAAAGTTAAATTATCCTTACCAATTAATTTCCAACTTCAATAGAGAAGAAAAATGTTCAAAAAATTAAACAACATTAAGTTCGTTAGAAAAATTCAAATAGGATTTTTTCTTATCGCAGCGGTTGCTACATTCGTTGCCGTTAATGATTTTTTACGCATTTCACAATTCGAGAAGACTAAAGAAGATATCTTTTCCGATTATATGGAGCCAATGGTTGTTGTGAAGGGAATGTATACCGAATTCCAAAAGATGCAATTCGTACTGCTGCAGTTTTCGATTCCAGAATTTGCCGATGATTTTACAAAAAATGTCGGTATCTACCGCGGTTATAGCGAAAATTTTGACAACTCAATTTTAGAATTAACTGAAAAAGAGCTGAATAACGAAATTGTTTATAACTCACTTGAAGAAATAAATTCAATTTGGTTGAATTATAAAGGATTGGTTGCCGATGGAATAATAAGTGCCAGTGCATCACAAATGTTTGATATGGCGGCTGTAATTGCCTCTACTTCAGGTAAAGAAGTCGGTGATATTCTTGTCGCAAAGTTTGACTCGATAGTCGACGAACTTAACAAAAAGTCAGACTCGCTGAATATTGAAATGACAGAGCAAATCAGTATATCCCGAACATCAACTTTAATTGGAATGATAGTAGGCACTATATTTTTCTTAATTGCAGTATTCGTTATTGCGCCGACAATTTCCAAACCCATGAACGAATTGAAAGAGGTCGTTAAGCAATTCTCCGACGGGAATTATAATTTGGAACTCAATCTCGATAGAAAAGATGAATTTGGTGAATTAGCCGATTTGATGAATGTTATGAAAGAGAAACAGCTCGAAAAAATTAATGCCGTTAAGAATGTTGCGGAAGGCAAATTGGAAAAAGTCGTTCCTGCTTCTGAAAATGATGAACTCTCGTTTGCAATAAACAAACAAATTGATATTCTGCAAAGTTTGTTAAGAGAAGCAGACAAACTTGTGGAAGCAAACAAAGTCGGCGATCTATCACTCAAAGGTGAAGTCAATAAATTTAACGGAGATTGGCAGAAATTTATAATCGGCATAAACTCCATACTTGATTCAATGATAAGACCGATCAGAGAAGCTACAGTTGTTTTAACCGAAATTGCACGTGGTAATTTAACTATGAAGATGGAACAAGATTATCAAGGTGATTATCAACTGATTAAGGATAATATTAATAAAGTTGTTGATTCACTTAATGATATTCTTTATAAAGTAATTAATAATTCGCACCAGCTTGAAGTGATGACGACAAATATATATAACGGTACGGAAGAACTTGTCAGCGGTGCCGAAAGACAAAAAACTCAGACGTATGAAGTGGCATCTGCTATTGAAGAAATGGCTACTACTATACAGGATAACAGTAAGAGTGCAGTTACTACATCCCAACTTGCAGATCAAGCCGGTAACAAAGCACAAGAAGGCGGAAATGTTGTCGGTGAAACCATTAAAGGTATTCAGCGTATTGCAGATGTTGTCTTCAAATCCGAAAAAACAATTCACGAACTTGCAAATAACACCAATAAAATTGGTGAAATTATTCAAGTGATTAATGAGATTGCAGATCAAACCAATCTGCTTGCACTTAACGCAGCAATAGAAGCTGCAAGAGCCGGAGAGCAGGGAAGAGGTTTTGCAGTTGTTGCTGATGAAGTTCGTAAGCTTGCCGAACGTACTACTAATGCGACTGAAGAAATTGAAAATATGCTGGGTAAAATTCAAAAAGATACATCCGAAGCCGTACTTGTAATTAACCAAGGAACCGAAGAAGTTGAAAACGGTAAAAAATTAGCAAATGAAGCTAGCAATGCTCTAACGGAAATAATAAAGAGTGCCGATGAAGTTTCTTATACTATAAAACATTTGGCTGCCGCCAATGAAGAGCAGAGTACAACCAGCGCGGCTATTTCTAAAAATGTAGAAGAGATAAGATTGGTAACCGAGGATTACAGTCTTCACATAAGCCAAATAAAAGATTCTGTTAAAAAACTCTCGGATTCTTCGAGCGAATTGAAAGTATCATTAAGTAAATTTAATATAACCGAAGCAGAATTTGTGGAACAAGAAGAATATAACTATTAATTATATCCCCGGAATTTCGATATTCCGGGGAACTGTTGAATAATTATTTACATCCTAAATGTTATAATAAAGACCTGCATCCGGTCCTAACGGAAATCCAAATCCAAGCCAAATAACAAGCAAAATAGCCCAAGCAACAAAAAATATTATTGTATATGGCAGCATTGTCGAGATTATTGTTCCGATACCTGCTTTACTATCATACTTCTGAAAGTAGGCAATAATTAAAGCAAAGAAACTCATCATTGGTGAAATAATGTTTGTAATGCTGTCACCGATTCTGTAAACAACTTGAGTTAATTCAGGTGAGTATCCTAAAAGCATAAACATCGGGACAAATATTGGTGCCATTAAAGCCCACTTAGCCGATGCGCTTCCCATAAGCATATTTATCATTGCTGATAAAATTATAAACATTAACATAAGCGGAATAATACCTAAGCCGGAAGATGCAATTAAATCCGCACCTTTTACCGCAAAGATTACCCCGAGATTAGTCCATTTAAAGTAAGCAACAAACTGTGCGGCAAAGAAAACAATTACAATGTATAAACTAAGAGTTTTTGTAGCAGAACTCATACTGTTGATTACATCGGTATCATTTTTAAATTTACCGACACCAACACCGTATGCGATTCCCATTAGTCCGGCAACAATAAACAAAATAGCAACAACACCTTTTATTAATGGCGATGTTAACATTCCTCCGTCGCTGCCTCTTAAAAATCCGTCTTCGGGAATGATACCGATAAGAACAATAATTGTAATGAATACAAAAGTGATTAAACTATATTTCAATCCTCTTTTTTCATTGGTGCCAAGTTTTTCAATTTTTTCCGGTTGAACATCTCCTTCATATTTTCCTAATCTCGGTTCGACAATTTTCTCGGTTACCCATGTGCCGGCAAAAGCAATAATAAAAGTAGAGACAAACATAAAGTAATAGTTAGCTGTAGGATTAACCAAATAATTCGGATCAATAATCTGTGCAGCCTCTTCAGAAAGTCCGGCTAACAAAGGATCAATAGTTCCTAATAATAAATTAGCGCTGAAACCTCCTGAGACACCGGAAAATGCTGCTGCCATTCCCGCTATGGGATGTCTATGAACAGCACCGAAAATTATACCTGCTAATGGAATTAAAAGTACGTAACCTATATCGCTTGCTGTGTTGGATATTACTCCTGAAAAAACTAATATGAAGGTTAATAATCGATTTGGTGCCGATAATACAAGCAGTCTAATTATTGTTGCTATTAAACCGCTTCCTTCTGCAACTCCAATACCAAGCATTGCAACGAGAACGATACCGAGCGGAGCAAAACTTGTAAAGTTATCTACCATCTCAAGTAAAATTCTGTTTAGCCCATCTTCGGTCATCAAGTTGACAGGTATTATAGTTTCACCTGTACCGGGATGAATAGCTTCCCAACCCAATGAGGCTGCTACTGCAGAGAGTATTATAATAGATAATGCAAATAATCCGAAGAGCGTACCGGGGTGAGGTAAGGCGTTTCCGGCTTTTTCTGTTAAGTTCAAAAATTTGTTAAAGAGCGAGTTTGATTCTTTTTTCTTTTTCTCCATAAAAATCCGTTTTATTTAGCTGAATCCGTTCAGAAAATTAATGCGTAACGATAATGATTTTATGTTTTGATGCATAAAGGAAATGATTTTATTATAATTCATAAATTATTAATTCATATGTAAAAAATGTAATCGACGACTTCCAGTCAACGTAAGTATATATCACGATATTTAGAACAGTTTGTGATCAACTATTTTTTGTGATCACCAGCTACACAATCACGCAAGCTGAAGCTTGCGGTTACATTTAAAGTTATTCATTAAAAGTAATAATTCATTCACCATTCTGCAGTTTCATTTATCTTTTAATTTCGGTAATTTTATAAAAACAGCTTAATGAGTGAAAAGTGAACACAAAAAATTTATCATTCATTTTAAATGATGTTGAGATAAATATAAAAGTAAATCCTTCTCTTCCTTTGTTGGATTACATTCGGAAAGAGAAACACCTTACCGGAACTAAAGAGGTCTGTAAAGAAGGTGACTGCGGAGCTTGTGCTGTTCTATTTGGCGAAGTAATTGATAATAAACTAAATTATAAAACTATCACTTCTTGTATCTACCCGATTGGTAACTGCAACGGTAAACATATTGTCACGATTGAAGGGATTAATAAACAAGAACTTTTACTTCATCAAAAGGCATTTGTTGATGAAAATGCTTCGCAATGCGGATTTTGTACTCCGGGATTTATAATCTCATTCACTTGTTATCTCCTCAATAATGAAAAGTATAATTTAGATGATGCAATAAATTCGATAGCAGGAAATATCTGCCGGTGTACGGGCTATCATTCAATTGAAAGAGCAATGGATACGGTTATTAAAGAATTACAGACTAAAAATGAATTAGACAAAATTGATTATTTAATTCAACAGAATATTATCCCGGAATACTTCAAAGAAATAAAAAAGAGACTAATAAACTTATCATTGCCACAAGAAACCATACCGGATAAATCTGCAATATTTATCGGCGGCGGTTCTGATTTGTTTGTACAGAAACCTGATGATTTACTCGAAGAAGAAGTTTACTTAATAACCGAACGTAAATTAAATTACATTCGTGAAAGTAACAGCATAATTAAAATAGGGAGCGGAACTACTTTCGAAGAAATTAAACAATCCGAGATTCTCAATAAATTTTTCCCATCACTTAAAAACGATGTAGACTTAATTGCATCACTTCCGGTACGTAATGTAGCAACAGTCGGCGGTAATTTATCAAATGCCTCTCCTATTGGTGATATAACTATCATACTTCTTTCTTTAAATGCTAATTTAACGTTAAGTGACGGAGAGCAAGAAAGAAACTTACCGCTAAAAGAGTTTTACCTTGATTACAAAAAACTAAACAAACAAAAAATAGAGTTTATCAAAGAAGTTTCATTTCATATTCCGCCGAAAAAATTTTACTTCAATTTTGAGAAAGTTTCAAAACGAACTTACCTTGATATAGCAAGTGTAAACAGTGCAATCCTAATCGAAGTTGATAATGATAAAATTATTTCCGCATCAATTTCAGCCGGGGGAGTTGCTCCAATACCTAAACTGCTTGTTCAAACAAATGATTACTTGAAAGGGAAAAAAATCAGTATCGATATAATTGACGAAGCATTACAAATAACTCAATCTGAAATTTCACCTATAAGTGATGTGCGAGGAAGTGCCGAGTATAAAAGATTATTATTAAATCAATTAATTAAAGCACACTTCGTTAAGCTATTTCCGCAAAAAATATTTGAAAATGAGTTAGTATGAAATCGAGCGATACATTAAAACACGTTAAAGGTGAATCGATATTTGTTGATGATATGATTGTTCCCGAAGGAACTTTGTATGCAGCGGTTTATGATTCACCGATTGCACACGGTAAAATATTGAATATTGATATATCCGTTGCAGAAAAGAGTGAGGGGGTAATTAAAGTACTTACAGCAAAAGATATCCCCGGCGAAAATCAAATTGGAAATATAATTGCCGATGAAACCCTTCTTTCTGATAAGGTCGTAGAATATATCGGTGAACCGATTGCAGTTGTGATTGCAGAATCACCGATGTATGCAAAAAAAGCAAGAAATAAAATAAAAGTTGAGTTCGAAGAACTAACTATCATAACCGATCCTCGCGAAGCATTTAAAGCCGGTCGGGTCATTGCGCCGCCTAGAGTTTTTGCAATGGGTGATACCAATAATGCTTTTAATAATTGTAAATATGTCTTTGAAGATAAAGTGGAAATTGGCGGACAGGAACATTTATATCTCGAAACACAGGGTTCACTTGCAATTCCTTCCGAAGGAAAAGGAATAAAGTTATTCTCATCTACGCAAGGTCCCACAACAGTACAAAAAACTATTGCGCGGGTTCTTAACTTAAAAATGCACCAAGTTGAAGCTGATGTTTTAAGATTAGGTGGCGCATTCGGTGGTAAAGAAGATCAAGCAACACATTGGGCGGTTATTGCCGCACTTGGTGCGCACATAACACAAAAGCCGGTTAAAATAATCTTAAACCGTCACGATGATTTGAGAATGACCGGCAAACGTCATCCTTATTCGGTTGATTATAAAATTGGTCTTTCCGATGATTACAAAATCCTAGCTTACGAAGTTACTTATTATCAAAGCGCGGGCGCTTGCGCGGATTTATCAACTGCAATTTTAGAAAGAACTTTTTTTCATACAACTAATAGTTACTTCATTCCTAATGTTAGAGCAACCGGAATTTCCTGCAAAACAAATTTACCACCTAATACTGCTTTCAGAGGATTCGGCGGTCCGCAAGCAATGTTTGTTATTGAAGCCGCTATTCATAAAGCTGCTGATGAAGTAGGTATTAAACCGTATCAAATTCAGAAGAATAATTTGCTGAAAGAAAATGATATGTTTTATTACGGTCAAAAAGCTGAACGAGCTAATGCTGCAAAATGCTGGAATAAAGCCGAAGAACTTTTCCACTTTTCTAAAAAAGAAAAAGAAGTAGAAGAGTTTAACAAAAATCATCTTCTTAAAAAGAAAGGTATTTCATTTATGCCTATTTGTTTCGGAATATCTTTCACGAACACAATGCTCAACCAAGCAAGTGCTTTAATTCATATTTATTCCGATGGGTCGATTTCCGTTAGTACTGCTGCAGTTGAGATGGGACAAGGTGTTAATGAAAAGATGATTAACATAGCTGCAAAAGTTTTTTCTATTAAGAAGAAAAGAATTAAAGTCGAATCAACAAACACAACAAGAGTTGCAAACACTTCGGCTACTGCTGCAAGCAGCGGTGCAGACTTAAACGGTAATGCTCTATTAATTGCCTGCAATAATCTGTTAGACAGACTAAGAAGACATGCTGCCGAGATTCTAAATATTAACGACGAGCAGCACATAGAAATTATTGATGAATTTGTTCTTCATAAAAAAGAAAAAACCGGTATAACTTGGGAAGAACTTATCAGCTCGGCTTATTTAAATCGAGTAAGTTTATCTTCGCAAGCTTTTTATGCTACACCGCAAATTCATTTCGATAGAACTATTAATCAAGGACATCCCTTTGCTTATCATGTTTACGGTACTGCAATTACTGTTGCAACGGTTGACTGCTTAAGAGGCACTTATGAAATTGAATCGGTTGAAGTTGTTCACGATTTCGGTAAAAGTATTAATCCGTTAATTGATCTCGGTCAAGCTGAAGGGGGTATAGTTCAAGGTATTGGCTGGATGACAATAGAAGAATTAGTTCAAGATGAAAAAGGCGTATTAAAATCAAACTCGTTATCAACTTACAAAGTACCCGATATTTATTCTGCACCGAAAAAATTACAAGTTCATTTTCTTGAAGATTCCGAAAATCCCTTCGGTCCGTTGAAATCAAAAGCTATTGGTGAACCACCGTTGATGTATGGAATAGGTTCGTTTTTTGCAATAGCAAATGCAATTAAAGCTTTTAAACCGGATGTCAAGATTAATTATTCATCTCCTCTAACGCATGAGAAAGCATTGATGCATTTATATCAAGGAAAAGAGCTTATTAAAAGCAAGAAGGAAGGGATTGAATCTAATTTAATAACGGAGAAAACTTGAACGAAAAATCCTTCTGGCAATTCGCAGCTGATTCTTTAAAAGATAATTCTGAAATTGTACTGATAACCGTAGCCGATTCCTATTTATCGTCACCGGGTAAACAAGGTTTCAAAATGTTTGTCCTGCCTGACAGAACTACGAAAGGAACAATCGGCGGCGGTATAATGGAGAAACAGCTTATTGATTATGCCGTTGATATTTTATCCGGGAAAGAAACGAAACTTGTTAAACGACTCCAGCATTCATCAAAAACCGAATTAGAGAATTCCGGATTAATTTGCGGGGGATTTCAAACAATCATCTTTACTGTTTTATCAAATAAAGAATTGTCCGTTATTAATTCGATTCTTAGTAACATTGAAAAAAAACAAAACGGTGTATTCGAACTTAAGCACAACTCCTTTAACTATTATACTGACACGTCACTAAAAGATGATTATGAGTTTAATTACGAAGACGATGCAAATTATTACTACAAAGAAAATATGGGTTTGATGGATACAGCATATGTTATAGGCGGCGGACACGTAGGCTTAGCCGTTTGTCAAGTTATGAAATTTCTCGGGTTTCACGTTATTGTTTTTGATCACCGCGAAGATGTTTTTACAATGCTCCAAAATGTTTATGCCGATGAAAAAATTATAATCGATTATAAAGATGTAAACAAGCATATTAATGAAGGAAATAAATCTTACGTTATTATTGTTACACCGCAGCACATGGGCGATAAAGAAGCGCTCGGTTCGGTCATCAATATGAATTTCAAGTATATCGGAATGATGGGAAGTAAAAGAAAGATTAAAACGATTTTCAATAATCTCGCTAAAGAAGGCTATGATAAAAAATTATTTGACCGAGTTCATTCGCCGATTGGTTTGGAGATTGAAGCCGAAACGCCGAACGAAATTGCAGTAAGCATCGCAGCAGAAGTTATTAAGATTAAACACAGCGAATAATATTATGTCAGATAAACTTTATACTCTACCGATAGATAGATTGCTCAATTGGATACTTGTTGAAGAAAAACAAGGCAAGATATTCGGGTACTATAAAGAATTATTCTTCCAACCTAAAACAGATGATCGTTTTAAAACAATTAGATACAATCAAAAGTTAGATACACCACTTGGTGTTGCTGCAGGACCTCACACACAACTTTCTCAAAATATTATTCTCTCCTATTTATTCGGTTCGCGGTATATAGAATTAAAAACCGTTCAAGTCCTTGATAGTATTGAAGTTACCAAGCCTTGCATCGATATGATTGACGAAGGTTACAATTGTGAATGGTCGCAAGAGTTGAGTATCGAAGAAAGTTATAACCAATACTTAGATGCGTGGATTTTAATTCACTTGCTTAATGATAAATTTGGTTATGATTTTAAAGCGATCTTTAATATTAGTGTCGGCTATGATTTGAAAGGAATTAAAAGTAAAAAAGTTGAATGGTTCTTAAATAAAATGCTTGATTCATCTTTTGAAATTGTTGAGAGAAAAAAAGAGTTGAGCAAAGTATATCCTCGTATAAATGATGTTGAAATTCCATCTCAAATCAGCAACAATGTAACATTATCAACTATGCACGGCTGTCCCCCCGATGAAATTGAAAAAATTGCTCAACACTTAATTGAAGATTGGAAATTCCATACAGCGGTAAAACTTAATCCAACAATTTTGGGTAAAGAAAAACTGCGTGAAATCCTTAATGAAAAATTGAATTACAATATTGTTGTACCCGATGAAGCATTTGAACACGATTTAAAATTTGAAGATGCCGTTAAGCTAATTGAACGATTGACACAAAAGGCAAATGAAAATAATGTTGAGTTCGGTTTGAAAATGACAAACACTTTAGAGTCGTTAAACTCAACGGATTTTTTGCCGACAAAAGAGAATATGGTTTATATGAGCGGAAGGGCTCTTCATCCTATTACTGTAAATGCTGCTGCATTACTTCAAAATCAATTTAATGGAGAACTCGATATTTCTTTTTCCGGCGGAGCAGATGCATTCAACTTTGCAGATCTTGTTGCCTGCAATTTAACACCTGTTACAGTTTGTTCTGATTTACTTAAACCCGGCGGTTATTCCCGGCTTCCTCAATATCTTGAAAATCTTTTACAAATAATGGACGAATCAAATTGTAATTCAATAGAAGATTATATTACAAAAAAAGGTGATTCAAACAATGTTAAAGATGCTTCACTAAATAATCTAAATAAATATGCCGGGGAAACAATTAAAACACCTCGTTATAAAAAATCTGTTTTAAAGAATCAAACGATAAAAACGAAGAGAGAATTAACACAGCTTGACTGTATTCATTCACCTTGTATTGAAGCGTGCGCAATTGATCAAGCGGTTCCGCAATACTTATATCATGCATCAAACGGTAATTTTGATAAATCGTACAGATCAATTATAAATGAAAACCCGCTTCCGAATATGACCGGGATGGTTTGTGATCATCTTTGTCAAACTAAATGTACCCGGATGAATATTGACGACTCTCTATTAATTAGAGAAATAAAAAGATTTGTCTCCGCAAAAGAATCGGATTTGTTTTACCGAAAATCCAACCAAATAAGAAATAAAAAAGTCGCAGTTATCGGGGCGGGTCCATCCGGATTATCCGCCGCATACTTCTTAGCATTAGAAGGAATTGATGTAGATGTTTACGAATCAAGATCATTCGGTGGGGGCATGGCATCGGCAACTATTCCTAAATTTAGAATCGATGAAGATGCATTGAATAAAGATATCGAAAACATAAAATCGCTCGGCGTAAATATTCATTACAACACAAGAATTGACCAAACAAAATTTGATGAGATAAATAACAATAGTGATTATGTTTATTTAGCAATCGGTGCGCAAAAAGGAAAACCACTTCGCATTGAAGGAGAAGATAACGAAAAGGTAATAGATCAAATCACCTTTCTTGAAAAAGTTAAGAATAATCAAAACATATCGATTGGTAAAACTGTTGCTGTCATTGGCGGCGGTAATTCGGCGATGGATGCAGCACGAACGGCTAAAAGATTAGTTTCACAAATTAATGGTGAAGTTACGGTTATTTATCGAAGAACAAAAAATGAAATGCCTGCTGATAAAGAAGAAATAAAAGAACTTCTTGAAGAAGGAATTATTCTTTTAGAATTAACTGCGCCTGTTAATATTGACAAAAGTGAAACCGGGTTAAATCTTAACTGCATAAAAATGAGATTGGGTGAACCTGATGATTCCGGAAGAAGACGTCCCGTTGAAATACCTAATTCAAATTTTTCATTGGAATTCGATACTATTATTACTGCAATTGGGCAGGACATAATTCTTGACTTTTTACCTGAACAAAAATTATCAGTTGACTCAGACGGATGTTTAGAAGGTTACGAAAATATTTATGCCGGCGGAGATGCCGTGCGCGGAGCTGATTCACTTATAAATGCTATTGCCGATGGAAAAAATTTTGCCGATAAAATTCTTTCACAACTAAATATTTCCGAATCACAGAATATTAATGACTCAGCCAAAATAGAATTAAAAAAATATCAACAAAAGCTTGCAAAAAGAATTTACAGTGATGGCTTAAAAACAATGCCTTTGGAAAAACGTGATAGTTTTGAAACTGTTATTCCTTTACTTGATGATGAAGCAGTTATTAAAGAAGCATCACGTTGTCTTTTCTGTGATGAGATTTGCAACATTTGTGTCTCGGTCTGCCCTAATCTCGCTAACTATTATTATGAGATTGATCCTTTCTCGGTAAACTATCCGTTAATAGAAATTTCAAACGGTGAATATAAAGTGGTCGGTCATCAAACTTTTTCGGTAGAACAAAAATATCAAATACTAAACTTATATGACTTTTGTAACGAATGCGGAAACTGCGATACATTTTGTCCAACCGCCGGCGCACCATACAAAGTGAAACCACGTTTTTGTATTAGCGAAGTTAGTTTTAAAAATGAAGATAATGTTTACATGAAAAACGATAATAAATTGTTTTATAAGAACAATGGCAATCTAAGCACTCTTTTAATAAAAGATGATAAAATTATTTTTACGAGTAATTATTACGAAGCAATCTTTGATGATCAATTTCATCCGATCGAAATAACAAAAAAATATAATCATGATAAGGACTTAGATACAAAAAAGATTGCGGAAATGTATTATTATCAAACTGCTCTTGGTGATTTTGTATAATTGAAAAAAATGAAAATTAATTAGGATGTAAAATCAATATGAAATTTTACTTAAACGGAATAGAAAAAGAATACAACGGTAATGCTGAATTATCGCTGTTAAAATACCTGCGTGAAGAGGAAGGAATAATAACTGTAAAAGACGGCTGCTCACCTCAAGCCGGATGCGGTTCTTGTTCCGTATTGATTGATAACCGCGCACAGCTTTCGTGTTCAATTCCAATGAGTAGAGTTGAAGGTAAAAACATTATTACCCCGGATGGTTTAGACAATTACCGTAAAAGAGTGTTTACCAATGCGTTTGTAGAAAAAAGTGGAGTCCAATGCGGGTTCTGCATTCCCGGTATTGTTATGCGAGCTGTGGATTTAATTAATAGCAATCCTAATCCGACAAGAGAAGATATTGCCCGCAAACTTAGATCTAATATTTGCCGTTGCACCGGTTATAAAAAAATAATTGATTCAATTGAATATGCAGCGGAAGCTATTCGTGAATTAAAAGAAATTCCCGAACCGCATTTTTCAAAAACCGGTATCGGAAAAAAATATCCAAAGTATAATGCTAAGAATATGGTACTTGGTTTCAGTCCTTATGTGGAAGATATAAAACTTGAAGGCATGTTGCACGCTGCTTTAAAATTTAGCGATTATCCTCGTGCAAGGATAAAAAAAATTGATACTTCGAAAGCAGAATCGTTAAATGGTGTATTAAAAATAATTACTGCAAATGATATTCCCGGTGAAAGATATACAGGATTAATCATTAACGATTGGGCAACTATGGTTAAAGAAGGAGAGGAAACAAGATACATCGGTGATGTGCTTGCTTCCGTTATTGCAGAAAGTGAATCAATCGCAAGAGAAGCAATTAACCTAATAGAAATTGAATATGAAGTTCTCAAACCGATAACCGATCCTTTTGAAGCGTTAAAAGATGATGCACCGAAAATACATCCAAAAGGAAATATTTTATCTTCCACAAAAATAAAAAGGGGTGATAGCGAAAGTGCATTTGATGAAGCTGCTTATATTTCAAAGGGAAGATATACAACACAATTTGTAGAACACGGTTATTTGGAAACAGAATGTTCAATTGCTAAACCCGATAAAGAAGGCGGAGTGGAAGTTCTTTCGCAAGGACAAGGTATTTATGAAGACCGAAAACAAATTGCTCGAGTTCTCAATTTGCCTGAAGATAAAGTTAGAGTAATATTGGTTCCTAACGGTGGGGGATTCGGAGGTAAAGAAGATTTAACGATTCAACATCATGCCGCACTTTGTTCATTGCTTACCGGTCGTCCGGTTAAAGTAAAATTAAATCGAGATGAATCCGTTCGTATGCATCCTAAACGACACCCACTAATTATGGATTATACTGTTGCTTGTGATAAAAACGGAATGTTGACTGCTCTAAAAGCAGATATTGTTGGAGATACCGGTGCTTATGCGTCTGTTGGAATGAAAGTTCTTGAAAGAGCCGCAGGTCATGCTACCGGCGCCTATTCTATTCCTAACGCAGAAATCTTAAGTAAAGCTGTTTATACAAATAATATTCCTTGCGGAGCGATGCGCGGTTTCGGTGTTAATCAAGTTACTTTTGCTATTGAAAGCTGTATCGATGATTTATGCGAACAAGGAGGATTCGATAGATGGGAGTTTCGTTTCAATAATGCTTTGGTTGACGGAGGTGTTACTGCAACCGGACAAATTCTTAAAGGAGGGACAGGTGTTAGAGATACTTTGCTTGCAGTTAAAGATGACTTTATAAATGCTAAGTATGCAGGTATTGCATGCGGAATAAAAAATACAGGTATCGGAAATGGTATGCCTGATGAGGGAACAGTAAAAATTGAAGTTGTATCGGAAGACCACGTTATCCTTCATCACGGTTGGACTGAAATGGGTCAGGGTGTAAATACTATGGTTGTTCAGTTTTTATGCAACGAAACCGGAATAGACCCAAATATTGTTGAAGTAAAAGTTGATACCAAAGCAAATGCTAGTGCCGGGATGACAACAGCTTCAAGGGCAACTTCAATTGTAGGTAATGCTATAATAGATACGGCAAAAGAATTTATAAAAGATTTGGAAAAATATTCTTTAGCTGAACTTGCCGGTAAAGTTTATGAAGGAAAATGGATTTGTGATTGGACTACAAAACCCGAAGATTTAGATAAAGAAATAGTTACTCATTATTCTTACAGCTATGCAACACAAGTTGTTATTTTAGATGATAACGGTGAAGTTGCAAAAGTAATAGCCGCTCACGATGCAGGTAAAATTATTAATCCCAATTTATTCGAAGGACAAATTGAGGGTTCGGTTCATATGGGGTTGGGTTATGCTCTTACCGAAGAACTTGTTATGAAAGATGGATTTCCAAAGTCAACAAATTTCAGAGATTTAGGAATTCTACGAGCTCAACAAACTCCGGAAATAAAAGTAATAGGAATTGAAGTTCATGATCCAATTGGTCCTCATGGGGCGAAAGGAGTGGGTGAGATTGGATTAGTGCCGACCGCAGGTGCAGTAGCAAATGCTCTTTATCAGTATGATAAGGTTAGGTATTATACTTTGCCTATGAAAAATAGAGTTAAGTCAATAGAAAAAACTTAACACTAACAAAACCTTTTAAACACAAGGGTCACGAGGAAGGCACAACGTTCACTAAGAAAGATTTTTTGACAATTGTGAATTATTAGTGTCCGTTGTGGTTAAGCTTTTTTATAAAATAGTTACGCTCAGCTCAATATAATTTATCCAAACAAACTCCTTTCAACAAGCTCGCATATAATATGTGCAACCGTTATATGTCCTTCTTGAATTCGTTGTGTATTTGAAGAAGGAATAATAATCGGAACGTCGACAATATCTTTACACTTACCGCCGTCACCACCAAGGAATCCTATAACTTTCATCCCTTTTGATTTTGCTTTTTCTATTGCGAGCAGAATATTTTTTGAATTACCGCTTGTAGAAATTGCAAGTAAAACATCGCCACTATTTCCAAGACCTTCAACGTTACGAGCAAATACATTTTCAAAACCGATGTCATTTCCACCGGCAGTTAGATTTGATGTGTCTGTGGTTAATGCAATCGCAGGAATAGCCGGTCGATTTAAATCATGTGATAATCTAATCATAAATTCGGCTGCAATATGCTGGCTATCGGCAGCGCTGCCTCCGTTGCCGCAAAGAAGAAGTTTATTACCATTCTTGAAAGCTTCAACAAGAATATTGACCGCACTTATAATATCAGCAGAACATTCTTTTTCAATGAGTAATTTTACATCGGCACTTTCTTTAAGTGATTTGTGAATGAATTGTTCTTTATGCAAGTAATATCCTATTAGTTAGTCTAAAATATTATCCGATTTCAGCATAAGCTTCACTAAGAGCTTTATCAAATGATATTAATTTTGCATTATAAAATAAAGCTGTTGAAAGAATAATAGTATCTAAGCTTTTCAACTTTGATTCAACCGCAATTTTACAACAATATTCCGTAAGATTTTTGTCCACATTAATAAAATTAAAATTGGGTATGTTTTTCAATATCTCAAATACAGAGAATGCCATTTTTTCCGAATTAGTTCTTCGTATAATTGCAGAAACAACTTCAATTAGTACAATGTTTGGCAAAATGACGTTCACATTCTGTGAAATTAGATTATGAACTATTGAACGGGCTTCATTGCTTTTTTCTTCCTTCTTAACGAACATCGAAACTAAAATCGAACTATCGATAGTTGTATTACTTTTCTTTTCGTTGTTCATTTAATTCCTCTTCAACAGTAACATCATCCCATGCTTCCGAAATTTCGTCACGTAATTTATCCAGCCGTTCAATAATTTCTTTTACCTGGTACTTTTTGTTTGAGGGTCTATTTACTTTATATTTCTTTTTCGTTTTAGACATTATTACACACTTTTTATTTCAATTTACTCAAAATATAATTAAATCTCTTTCAGTTCGTTAATGTGCACAGCATCTGCAAACTCCTCGATTTTACCCCAATTACTTTCATTTTCAAAAAAGTTGCCGGTTACAATAACTTTTGCGCCGCTCCGTACTTTTTCAAATGCTGTTTTAGGATCACGAATTCCGCCGCCAACAACTATTGGTAACGAACAATATTGCGAAACCATTTTAATCATCTCATTAGGAACAGGCAAATCTGCACCCGAACCGGCTTCAAGATAAATTAATTTCATTCCCATATATTCTGCAGCAAGAGCAGTTGATGCCGCAATCTCCGGTTTATTGCGTGGTATCGGTTTACTATTGCTAATATATTCTGCAGTTGTTGTTTTGCCGGATTCAATTAACAAATAACCTGTGGAAATTGGTTCTATACCATATTTTTTTATTAACGGGGCGGCAATTACATGTTTACCTATTAATTGATCAGCATTTCTTCCGCTTATTAATGAAATATATAGCAAAGCATCTGCCTTAGAAGAAATTTGATCAACACCGCCGGGAAAAATAATTACCGGGATAGAACAACTCGATTTAATTGAATCGATTGTTTCATCAATATTTCCATTTAAAAGTAAACTCCCACCGATTAAGAATCCGTCAACTCCCGAGTCTTCACAATGTTTTGCAAATTTGGAAATCTTATCTGTGGAGAGTTTATCCGGATCAATCAGAATTAAATAGGCAGCACCTTTTTTTGCAATTATATCTTGTAAATAGTTATACGTTTTCAATGTTTTATTTCTTTATTATAATTGAATTGTAAAATAGTAAAGATTGAGAAAATTCTCACTACTTATTTAGTAATTGTGATTTGATGAAGAAAAGAAAAATAAAAGATAATTCCCAATTCCCACTTTACTGTGATTTCAGTTGTAAGTATGCTGATTTTTCTGATCCGGAATCAATCGGTGCTTGCAGAAAAGAATTAGCTGTTTGGTGTAAACATTTTAAACGTTATAACAATAAACACAATAAATGCTTCGCAAAAATTTAGTTACATAGTGGCTTTGTGGAATTCAAACAATTTCAATTTCATATCAGTTTTCCAATATATATTATATTGAAAATCCATCCCTTTCACAGTCATTCGAGTATCCATCGATTCGTAAATATCTTGAATAACATCTTCCGGAATAATTACGGTTATAGTTTCGGTTGGTCCTTGAATATTGTAAACATCTCTTGTCGGAGGTCGGTCAGGTAAAAATTCATGTGGAACGCCGTCAATATTAAAAATAATTTTTTCAAAAAAAGGCCATTGATTAGAAACATAAGATGCTGCAATGGAAAATGTTTTTTTATCTTTTTCTTGATAACAGAAAAATTGAATTTCGGTAAAGAAACTTGTTGTTTCATATTCACCTTTTACCTGCAAACGAGGGGAGACGTAATTAATGATATCGGGATTACTTTCCGATACATTCTTGGTAATATTAAATCCACCGCATGAATTCAGAATCAAAACAATAATTAAAGGAAAAAATATTTTTTTCATATCTTTCAAATGATTTGTTCAAATTAATTGTTCCAAATTACTTTATTCTATCATTCTATCCAAACCTCAAAAGAGGAGTAGTTATGCCTAAATACAAATTAACTGTTTACGAAAAACCGACTTGTACAACCTGCAGAAAACTTGCGAAAAAATTAACCGAACACGGTATCGATTTTGAAAAAGTTAATTACTACCTCGAACCCTTTACCAAAGAGCAATTAAAATCTCTTTTGAAAAAAATGAAATTGAAACCGGGTGAGTTGATTAGAAAAAAGGGCGATGCTTATAAAAAATTAGATATGAAAAACAATTCCTACTCCGATGACCAACTTATAGATTTTATGATTAAAGACCCTGATCTTGTTGAACGCTCGATTGTAGAGAAAGGTTCTAAGGCAGTATTAGCTCGTCCGATTGACAAAGTTGACGAACGGGTCAGCGGATTATTTGGTGGCAAAGCGCTCTATTTGTAAATTTTCGATCACTTGAGATTGTGAATATAATAGAAGTTCCTTTTATTCCTGAATTCTGACGTATGCGCAAAAAAAATTAGTTTCCGTATGTGATTGAATTATATGAAGTTATTTTTTTGCTAATCGAAAAAACCGCACTACTTGTTGGAACAAAGGATTTTGTTTTGATTCCGAGAGGTTACCACCGCAGAGATAAAGCCTGCCTGAAGTTTGCGGCTATAAGTTATTAACGTTGAAGGTCACTTGTTTTTGACCTTCAACGTTGCTAGCCATCTTAGCAACCTTCGAGGAAAAACTACATAAAGCGCATATCCTTACCTCGAAGGTTTATCCCAAATTTGTTATAGAGTTCTTTAAAAACTAGTTTTACAAAATTTTCCCACCTAAAAATCCTCTGATTCGACGAACTGTTTTAAGCCCGTTTTAATTTGCTATTAATATTCTATTAAACTTATTTTTCAGGTCAAAAATCACAAAACAGCATATGAAGAAAACAATTCTATTTTGGATACTTGCCTTTATCATAACCATAGCATCAGCAATTTATCAAAGATCAACTGGTCCAACATACCCGCTTAGCGGTAGCGTTCAAGTTGGAAATGAAAAAATAAAATACAGTCTTATTCGAACCCACGGCGTTGAAACTGATGCAGTTATTGAAATCAAAACAAACGATGAATCAATGACCGGAATTCTATACTGGAAAAGATTTAAAACTGAAGATGAGTTTACACCGGTTGAGATGGAATACTCCGAAGGAAAACTCACCGCTTCGTTACCGAATCAACCTCCGGCAGGTAAACTTGAATATTATGTTGAATTAGAAGGAGAAAAAATTCCGGGCAAGAAAAATGTTGTAATCAGGTTTAAAGGTGATGTTCCTACTTGGCTGTTAATCCCACATATCATTGGAATGTTCGGTTCAATGCTGCTTGCAACCCGCACCGGATTGGAATTTTTTAGAAGAGAAAAAGATAACCTGTTGAAACTGACTTACTGGACAATTGGATTTTTAATTGCAGGTGGTTTCGTTCTTGGTCCGGCAGTTCAGCTTTATGCTTTCGGTGCATGGTGGACCGGGTTTCCTTTCGGTACCGATTTAACAGATAATAAAACTTTAATTGCTCTTATCGCATGGTTAGTAGCGCTCTTCATGTATAAAAAAAGTAAGAATCCCAAAAGATGGGCACTCGGTGCTTCAATAGTTATGCTCATAGTATATCTAATTCCGCACAGCCTTTTAGGTTCCGAATTAGATTATAATGAACTCGATGATGAAAACATCGAGATACATAATTCAATTATGGAGTAAGTATGAAAAAACAATATTTATTTGTATTTACCTTTCTCCTCTTTTCAAGTCTATTGTTCTCTCAAAAATTAGATCAAAGCTTTATTGCCGTTAAGTCAACAGGTGTTCAAGAATTTTTAGAGAAATATCCCGAATATGATGGGAGAGGAACTTTAATTTTAATTCTCGATTCCGGTGTTGATATTGGAATTGACGGACTTACAACGACTTCAACCGGCGAACTTAAGGTTATTGATGTACAGGATTTCACCGGTGAAGGTGATTTTTTCTTTACCGAAGCAAAAGTTGATGACGATGACGACACTTTATTTTTCTATGACAAAGGCAAAGAACTGAAAGTAAAAGTTGCTGAAAATTATTTATTGCAAAATGATGGTGATTATTTTATCGGTGTTGTTGAAGAAAAACACTGGTTGAATTCTTCGTCCGGAGTAAAAGATCTTAATAATAATAACAAAACCGATGACAAATTTGTATTCATCTCCTTCAAGCAAAAAGATTCCGAAGATTGGGTCGTTTATCTTGACACCAACGGCGACGGAAAGCTTGATGATGAAAAACCGATTAAGAATTTCAAGATTAATAAGGATGCTTTTGTTATTAAAACAGAAGAAGGTGAACCTAATTTTCATTTCGGGCTCAATATCTTTCCGGGAGAGAACAAAATAGTCATTCATTATGATGCGGTATCTCACGGAACTCACTGTGCCGGCATTGCTGCAGGTAATCAAATCGGCAATTATGAATTTTACGGAATAGCATCCGGTGCATATTTAGGCAGTTTGAAAATCGGAAGCAGTATTTACTCTGGCGGGGCAACAACTGCAGGTAGTATGAAAGCTGCTTACGATTATGCCGACAAACTTAGCCGCGAACTTGAGATGCCTGTAATCATAAATATGAGTTACGGAATTGGATCCGAAATCCACGGTTTAGCCGATATGGAAAAGTATATCGACAATTTAGTAAGTGCTAATCCGAATTTGTATATCTCTATATCAGCAGGTAATGAAGGACCGGGAATTTCAACTTTAGGTTTGCCGGCATCTTCTAACTCCGTGCTTTCTTCAGGTGCGGTACTTGCAAAAGAAGTCGGAAACGATCTTTACGGGTCGCCGATTGACAGGGATGTAATTTTGCATTTTAGTTCACGAGGAGGTGAAGTAAACAAGCCTGATATAATAGCACCGGGCGCTGCAACTTCAACTGTTCCTTATTGGACAAGATACGATAGATTCTGGGGAACAAGTATGGCGGCTCCTTATACTGCCGGTGTTATGTCGCTTCTTTTAAGTGCTATGAAGGTTGAATACCCTGATCTAAAAATTCCATCTTTACTTCTTTATAAGGTGCTTAGAGAAAGTGCAGTTACATTAGATGAATATTCACCGGTCGATCAAGGCGGCGGATTAATTAATGTTATGAATGCATATGAATTATTAAAAAAATATATCAAAGCTGGAGAAATAAATAAATTCGAAACTTATACGGTTTCCGCAGATGCACCATCTACACCAAGCGGAAAAGCCGATCATCTTTATATTAGAAACGGCTCTTATCTAACCGGTGTTGAAAAATTTAACTTTTCTATTGCAAGAAATAACTTTAACAAGACTGATAAATTTTTCAGATCATACACGATTAAAAGCGAAAACGATTGGCTAAAACCGATTACCAAAAAAACATACATCCGTAATGAACAGAGAGCTAATGTCGCCGTTCAGCTTGATAAATCGAAAATGACTAAACCCGGACTTTACAGCGGAAGGATAAAAGCGTACAGAGAGGATATTTCAAAATTTCCTGAATTTGAATTATTAGCAACTGTGGTTATTCCTCATCATTTCAACCAAAGTAATAATTACAAACTTTTTGATTCGGGTAAATTAGCTCCGGCTGAAATCAAAAGATATTTTCTTGAAGTTCCGCCTGCAGCAAGTTCAATGAAAGTTACATTATCCGCAGAAAAAGGAAAGTATTCTAACACATGGTATGCATTGCATGATCCCGAAGGAAGAGGTGTGGGAGGAATTCGACCAATTGAAACAGAAAGAGATGCTTTTGAATCCGAAAGATTTTTCAATGATATCCTGCCAGGCGTGTATGAACTCGTAGTTGTTGGTCACTTTACTGCGGTTGATACCGTTCATTATAATTTGAATGTGGAATTCCAAAGTATACAGGTAGTCGGCAAAGATGAAGTTGATAGTTTGAATAATACTGTAACCGTAGTAAATAATTATAACGATGTGCTTCGCTATTCATTAAAGGGCGAAGTAACCGGTTATGAGAGAGATTACACAATACAATTTGAAGATGAAGAAATTGTTCAGCATAAATTTTCTTTTAAAGAAGGAGAACAAAAGAAAACATTTAATCTTACTGTTTCTCAAAACGATTACAATACAATAACCGATTTTGCAGTTGTGATTTATAATAAAGAAGGCAAAATTGTATCAAGCAACGGATTTAGTTACAAAGATATGTCAATCTCGCTTACAAACAGTAATAAAGAAGATGATAATGAATTTCTTTTAACATTTGTCCCGGCATTCGTTGATGAAGTAAAGAAAATAAATGTATTTGTAAATGAAGTAACAATATTAAAAGAACCGGTATCATTTAAAGTTACCAACAAGTCATCTTCAAATGTTGTTATGTATCCGGCAATACCGGAATCATTAACATTGGATATAGATTTTTCAAATAATACATTTGATGAGAATGTATCACCGGTTGGAAAAATTTATTTTGAAAAACAAAACAGCGGTAAAGTAGAATATGAATTACCGATATATATCAATTTCTAAATGGGAGAGGTTAAATGAGTAATCATGAACAGCAGCAAACAATTGTAGGTCTCCCGGTTAACGCATACACGGAATTAAAACCGGGAGAAGAGTACGTTCCAATAATGTCTCCAACAAAAGAGTATCCCGAGGTTAGCAAATATTCGGTTATAATGGGACTGATAATGGCAATTCTCTTTTCTGCTGCCGCAGCCTACCTTGGATTAAAAATCGGGCAGGTATTTGAAGCCGCAATTCCGATTGCAATAATTGCCGTTGGATTTTCAACCTTACTAAAACGTAATAAAGCTCTCGGCGAAAACGTAATTATTCAATCGATCGGGTCCACTTCAGGAGCGGTTGTTGCCGGTGCTATATTTACCATCCCCGCGCTCTATATTCTAAATTTGGAAGTTGATTTCTTCCAGGTATTCATGGCGTCATTACTGGGTGGTTTTCTCGGAATCTTGTTCTTAATTCCTTTCAGAAAATATTTTGTGGCTGAGATGCATGGTAAATTCCCTTTCCCCGAAGCTACCGCAACTACAGAAGTTTTAGTAGCAGGTGAAAAAGGAGGTAAACAGGCAATAGTACTTGTTGTATCGGGATTAATTGGCGGTATTTATGATTTCATAATTGCAACATTCGGATTATGGAGTGAAGTGTTTTCAACAAGAGTAGTTGCAATTGGTGAACATTTTGCAGATAAATTTAAAACAGTATTTAAACTGAATGTCGGAGCTGCTATTGTTGGGCTTGGTTACATAGTCGGTTTAAAATATACGGCAATTATTGCCGCAGGTTCTTTTGTTGCTTGGTTTGTAATTATTCCAATTTTTGCTTACTTGGGTGATTTCATTACTATGCCTGTGGGAGCAACTGCTACACTATTAATTAAAGATATGTCTGCCGAACAAATTTTTGGAAATTATGTTCGTCATATCGGTATTGGCGGTATCGCTATGGCTGGAATTATTGGAATTATTCGTTCATCGGGAATCATTAAATCTGCATTTACACTCGGATTTAAAGAAATATTCGGTGGTCATCATGATGAAGAAAATAACCTTCGAACAAAACGCGACATACCTATGGGCATTATTGCAGGCGGAATCATTTTAACAGCCGTTGTAATATTTTTATTCTTCATGTTCGGTGTTGTCGATAATTTTGTCCATGCTATAGTTGGTCTGGCAATTGTTATGGTAATTTCATTTTTATTTACTACTGTTGCCGCTAATGCAATAGCAATTGTAGGAACAAACCCGGTTTCGGGTATGACATTAATGACGTTGATTTTATCCTCGATTATATTAGTCAGCGTTGGGTTAACTGGCGCACCCGGGATGGTTTCCGCTTTGATTATTGGTGGTGTTGTTTGTACGGCTCTTTCTGTTGCCGGAGCATTTATAACTGATTTAAAAATTGGTTATTGGCTCGGTTCATCTCCTTACAAACAGGAAAGATGGAAATTTTTGGGTACTGTAGTTTCCGCAGGTACAGTTGCATGGGTTATCTTGATCTTAAATGAAACCTACGGTTTTGTTGGTGAAGGCGCATTAGTTGCTCCGCAGGCAAATGCAATGGCTGCAGTTATACAACCTTTAATGTCGGATCAACCGGCGCCCTGGATGATGTACGTTGCAGGTGCTTTCATGGCATTGATTTTAACTATGATAGGTGTTCCTGCATTGGCATTCGCTTTAGGAATGTATTTACCTCTTGAACTTAACACTCCTTTATTGGTAGGTGGATTGATTTCGCATTTCGTTTCAACGAGAACAAAAGATGAAGCATTAAATAAATCGCGCCGTGAACGAGGAACATTGATTGCCTCAGGTTTCATTGCGGGAGGTGCATTGATGGGAGTTATTTCTGCTATGCTTCGGTATTTTGGAATTGAATGGCATATGGATGAATGGGCGGAAACTCACGCAGCAGAACTATTAGGATTGGCAATGTTTGCCCTGCTTTGCGGTTATATAATCTGGGATGCATTAAGAGCAAAGAATGAAGAATAGTACGATGTAGCAAGATTTGAGTATCAAGACTAAACCCCGGCTGATAAAATTGGTCGGGGTTTTTTATTATTAATGATTATTTTATAATATGAATTATATCAACAACTAATAAAAATTATGCAATATCTTTTATTTCTAGATGAATCCGGGGATCACGGATTGAATAATATTGATCCGCAATACCCGGTATTTGTGCTTTGTGGAATAATACTACCCGAAACTTCCTATCAACTATTGCAATCAGAGGTAGCTAATATCAAACAAAAATTTTGGGGTAACAAAAAAGTTATTTTCCATTCGAGGGATATTAGAAAGTGCGAAAATGAGTTCACAATTCTTTTTGATAATGAAATAAAAGGAAATTTTTATAAAGCTGTTAATAATATTATTAGTAAATCTGATTACACAATTATTACTTCTGCGATTCAGAAAGAAAATTATATTAAAAGGTATGGAAGGTTATCTGACGATGTTTATGAAATAGCTCTATCCTTCGTATTAGAACGAGCTATATTTTACCTTGATGATATAAGAGAAGAAAAAAAATCATTACAAATAGTTATTGAACAAAGAGGTAAGAAAGAAGATCAAAAATTGTCCCAACATTTTAATACGCTATTAGCACGCGGAACCGGATATGTTAATGCAACGAGAATTTGGAATTATGGAATAAATATTAGTTTTCAAAAAAAGAAGGATGATATTGTTGGATTACAAGTTGCTGATTTGATTGCTTACCCTATCGCAAGATATGTTCTTGATTATGAGCGTGCCAATCCAGCCTTTGAAATTTTTCAAAATAAATTTTATTCTAAAAAAGGGAAGCGTTACGGGCTCAAAATTTTTCCATAAAAGTAAAAAGCCAAGAACTATATCTTGGCTTTCTACCGACCGGGGACACCCCAATCCATCAAAAACTACAATACAATGTATTGCATATCTTATTACATTGCAAGTAATTTCTTGTTCCGGCTTTCTAAAAAAATATTTTCGAAATAATTACAATTTTACAGTTTCTTCTTACATAAATTCAGTTTATTTTTATATTCAAATCTTCAAGAAAACAAATTGAGTGGTCTTTAAAATAGAAATGTCCCACCGAAGCGGGACGTCAAACTTAGGATACTATCCTAAGCGCTGTTAATTATAAGTCAAAAATAAAAAACTACATGCTCAAAAACTACCTAAAACAAATAACCACGCTTTACAACAAAGACGAAGCCCGCGAAGAATCTTATTATGATTTCCTTAAAAATTTATTGACTGACTATTCCGTGCAGAAACGTAAAAGAATAATTAATGTTACAATCTTTCCAAAAGCTACCGAAGCGGGTAACCCGGATTTTAAGGTAAGCAGCGGACACTGGAATCAAATCGGGTATATTGAAGCCAAAACAATCGGTACCGACTTAAACAAAATTGAAGATTCCGAACAACTCGAGCGTTACATTTCTACTTTCCCCAATGTGATGCTTACTAATTTTACGGAGTTCAGATTTTACCGCGATGGAAAGTTTATCGACAAAGTTGAAATTGCACATTCAAAAAATATTACAAAACTCGGTGCTGTTCCGCCCGAACTTAACGAAGATAAATTTTACGAACTTCTTAATAACTTTCTCGATTATTCGATCCCGAAAAAGTTCAACGCAAAATCTCTTGCAACAGAGCTTGCAAAACGAACCCGCTTTTTAAAAGATCAAGTCGTTGCGCAGGAGTTGAAAGCAAATAACAAAGACATTCAATCATTTCATAATGCTTTCAAAGAATTTTTAATTGCCGGTATTGACGAAGATGAATTTGCCGATCTTTATTCGCAGACTATTACTTACGGTCTTTTTGCCGCTCGTCTGCGCGCCGATAAAAAATTCAATAGAAAATTAGCTTACGATTATATTCCTAAATCAATCGGTATTCTGCGCGATGTCTTCCGCTTTATTTCAAGTACCGACATTCCCGATCAGATGATTTCTATTGTTGATGATATTTCCGAAGTGCTTGAAGTTGCCGACACTAAGAAAATTTTGGAAGAATACTTTGTTCAAGGAAAAGGAAAAGATCCCGTACTTCATTTTTACGAAACATTCCTCGAAGTTTATGATCCAAAAACAAGAGAGAAGCGCGGAGTTTATTACACACCCGAACCGGTTGTTTCTTTCATTGTCCGTTCGCTTCATCAAATCTTGAAAAAAGAATTCAGTATTGCCGAAGGTCTTGCCGGTGATAACGTTACACTTCTTGATCCTGCCGGAGGAACTCTAAGTTTTCTTGCACAAGCAATTCAAATTGCTGTTGAAGAAAAAGAAAAGAACTACGGCAAAGGCGTTATTAAAGACTTTATCAGAAAAACTATTCTCAACAACTATCACGCTTTTGAATTAATGATGGCGCCTTACGCTATCGGGCATATGAAAATGTCTTTTCTTCTCGAAGAACTCGGTTACAAACTTGCCGATGATGAACGTGTAAAATATTACCTCACCAACACACTCGATATGGAAGAACTTGAAGAGGCAAAATTTCCCGGTATGACTTCCTTCTCGCACGAATCTCACGAAGCCGGTAAAGTAAAAAAACAAGTTCCCATTCTTGTTGTGCTTGGTAATCCGCCTTATTCCGGGATTTCAGTTAATAAAGGTGATTGGATAACCGACCAAATAGAAACCTACAAATATGTTGATGGTAAACATTTTAATGAGAGGAAACATTGGCTTCAGGATGATTACGTGAAGTTTATCCGTTTTGCTCAATGGAAAATTGACGAAGCCGGAACAGGCGTTTTGGGATTTATTACAAATCACAGTTATCTCGATAATCCGACTTTCCGCGGTATGCGTCAATCTTTAATGAACAGCTTTGATGAAATTTACATTCTTGATTTGCACGGAAACTCTTTAAAGAAAGAAAAATCACCCGACGGAAGTAAGGACGAAAATGTTTTCGATATACGCCAAGGTGTCGCGATCGCATTCTTCATAAAAAAAGATAAGACGAAAAAGAAAATTCTACATTCTGAGATTTACGGATTAAGAGAGAAGAAATACAACTGGCTCGAAAACAATGATATAAAATCCGTTAAGTGGAAAGAACTAAAACCGCAAAGTGAGTTTTATCTTTTTGTTAAGAGTGATTTTAATACGGGAAATTATAAAACCTTTGAATCGATTGATAAAATATTTCCTACAAATGTAACGGGCATTGTTACTGCGAGAGATAGTTTCTGTCTCTTATACACATCTGACGCTGCCGACGAAGAGGATAGTGTAGATCTCGGTGGTCGCCGTATCAT
>OMKS01000870.1_pt1 | contig 28078 bp, 25 predicted proteins | sample 1674721 | NCBI WGS metagenome assembly OMKS01 (sample SAMN06264996, study PRJEB25208) | sediment metagenome | isolation source: hot spring sediment | place: USA: California | collected 2014-09-02 | reverse complement strand
CGGTTGTGCTCCCCCAGGAGCGTTACCGGCAAAAACACCGGGTAACGGGCCTTGAAACGGGTCTTCAGCGTTGCGTCGGGAACATCCATTTTCCTGCGCGCTTCCCGCACCAGGCGGCGCTGTTCCGCAACCTCTTCTTTTTCCACCACCACCTGGTAATCGTAATGCCAACGGCTTTCCACCGGCTCTACCCGCTTGCTCAAGGGATTGCGCTCCAGAACCGTTTCTTCCACTACCTCGGTGCAGGTAAAGCGGAAGGCGGCTTTCTGAAGCTTGCTGCAGTATGCGGCCGCTTTCTCCAGCAGGGCCTGAAGCTTGGGATCCATGGGTTCTTCCGGCTCCGGTTCAGGAGCAGCGATGGATACCCGCGTGTAATTGCGGGCGGTGTTTCCGGACAGGCGGTCCGTTACGGCCACGGTGAGGATGTAATCCCCCGGTTCCGGGAAATTGACTTTCATCTCCACGGAAGCGGAATCCGACTGCGGATGCAACACCTTCTCAAACTCCAAAGGTTCTCCGGATAAATTTTCAGAGCTTACTTTGACATGTACGTCTCCGGCTACTGAACCGCTTTCCGCGGTCTCCCGCAGGTAATCGGAGATGGTGAATTTGAGTATGCCCTCTTTCCAAATCGGTTCCGAAGGTTTCAGGGGACGGATCTCTTGGGGCTGCAGCTTGCGGGCGTAGACCACTTTCACGCCCGGCCGGGAAACCGCGACCTTCAACTTCGGCTTGCCTGTGTCCGGGGTTCCGGGTTTGTAGGTGAGTACATAATAAATATCCGGTCGGGAAGCGGCTTTCTCGAGGGCCTCTTTAAGCCTGGTTGTATCCTGCACGTCCCCGCCGGTATCTTTGGCGATGCCGCGCAAAGCGGATTCCCAGGAAGAGAACACGGGGAACCAGCGCAGAAAGTCGGAGTCCAGGACTTCGCCCCCGGCGTCGGACAAGAACAGGTGGAAAGTGGCGCCGGCACCGATGAACAGGGAACGCAGGTCGCGAACGTGTACGGCCATGTCCGTGGCCATGCGCATCTTGCGGTCGCATTCATCAATGAAGCGACCCAGTTCCGCGACTGTCTCCGGTTTCATGGGCGCATCGGTAAACAAGCGGCTTTTCTTGTGCACCAGGGGCAAGCGCTCATTCTGCAGAAACAAAAGTGCCCACTTTTCCGTGTCCACATTACGCAGAGCTGCGGCCAAACGCTGAAACATCTCCGGTTGGGCACGAAGGCGCGACAGGCGGTACTCGTCCAGAATTGCTCCATAATGTGATTTAAATCGATTAAGCGGAACCGTTTCCGGAATTTTAACTCGCTGCTTCTGCAATAATATTAAGGATTCGTGAAAATCACTGGAGGCTTGGTTTAAATTTCCAATCAGGCGGTTTTTATTCAGCTTTTTCAGTTTGAGATCTTGAAACATCTGAGAAAAAAACACTTCAATCCTGTCTTTTTCTTTTCCCGGTGAATGTATCTGGATCGCTTCTTTGCCATTTGCCAGGATCACCTGGTCGCCGGGGCGGAAGATGTTTTCTTTGAAATAGTTCCAGGCATTCGACCAGTCCTTGCTCTCTTCGTTCCACCACAACAAAAAGAGAAACAAACGTCCCCGTTGCGATTGCGATTCGGTTTTCGGAACATCTGGGATTTCCTGCACCGGAGCCAGGGCGCGGCGCACTTGGCGGCAACTGGTGATGACCGCGGGTTCCCCGTTCTCGGTGAGCGTGAAATCCTTGCGCATCAGGCCGGCCACGGGCTCCCCGCCGTCGAACACCCGCACCACCACCTCGCGGTTCACCACCTCCACCCGCTCCACAACCTCATCCTGACTCTGCACAAGGAATTGAGGAGATACTATCAAAAAAAACCCAAGAATCAGTACAGATATCATCCAGTTTTCTCTTGTTACCATTATGTACACCCTATCATGTGCAAAGCCTTGACGACGTTGAAAGATTTACTTAGTATTCGTTTAAATGCCAACACTAGTCAACTTACATTAAGAGCACAGTAAACAGAACAATGAGAAAAAGCTAATTCATAGGGCCACATTCACTTGGGCATGGCGATTGGATGTAGTCTTTCATATTTGATCCATCCACACATACCATCATTATTGGCCTTATGCAGTAATATCCTCCGGATTTGCATGATCCACCTAACCACATTGGATATGTGTAGCTACATGAAGTGCCCCACATGCCACACCATTGATTACATCGAGAGAAAGCTGTTTCTTCATCATAGCAATGGCACATAGTTGCGTTAATAAGAGACTGCGTTATTAGCAATCCCGAAATCACCATCAATAGAATAAGAATCTTTTTCGTTTTCATGTTTCCTCCTTGAAAACATGGATTTTTTTATTTACCAGGATCAGAAAATCCCGGTTATTCTTTATCATGAAGTTGACGTATTGGTTATCGATACCTGCAAAAGTCATTCTCTTTTTCAGCATCCCATCGTTTGAGAATACATAAAGCAGGTTGCGCCATTTTTGGTCGTTTGTCTTGATCCGGGTCTGAACGTACAGGCACTGTTCCGTGAGATCGAAAAAGGGATTGTAGAAGAAGGGAATCACTTTATCTTTGATTTCTTTTTTCCTGGATGAAAGCTCGCGGCGATACGAATCCAAAGCTTCATTTGGCAACAGTGATTTATTAAGAAGTTTATTACCATTCCCAGCTATTACAATTATTCTTGAAGAGTATTGATTGAAGATAAGCAATCTCTCATTTTCAAAATATACGTAGTAGTTGCATACTTGGAAAAGTTCTTCTTTGGAGAAACTCTTTGCGCCTTCCTGTTTGAAAAAAAGAAATTCGTGTTTATAATCATTGATCCTGAATCGGACGGTTTTGTTTGCCAGGCATTTGAATACTAAGTCGTTTTCAATAAATTCCGGAATCAAAACGCCTCCATCCGGTGATACTACTATCTGGTCCATGAAGGGAACTTGCTCAAACCTTTCAATTAGATTCCCCTGATTGTCATAGCGAAGCAGAGTTGTCATCACGGGGTCATATACATAGAGACCATTCTCCTTGCTGAACTGCACAAAGGCCGGACGCCTGGTATTCTTGGCCTGCCATGATTTGTAAGCTGAATTGATGTCAATCGTGCTCATCAGTTTGTAGTTTCCCTCCAGCTTCCTAATTTGACAGATAAACTTGTCGTACAGGTAAACATTGCCGTTTTCGTCAGTGGTTGCGGATATCGGATCGATATTGAAAACATTGCTTGCCAGACGGAGTGGGATGGTTCGAACATGTTTAAGGGGGATAGCGGGTTTTTCAATGATATTCGCCTTGGGATTCTTGATTACCGTAATATGGCTTTGCGAGCCCGGTAGACAAGCGGCCAATAAAAGTATGATCAATATTTTTCGCATTGTTCCACTATTTTCGAAAAATCATCCTGCGTGAGTTCACCGGGTTTCAGGTAGGCCACTTTCCCTTCGGGGGAAACAATGATTGTCTGAGAATGAGGGAGGCGTAAGCGGAAGGATGAAATGAACTTCTTGATATCCGTGGGCACGTAGAGAGGGAAATCCAGCTTGGACTTCTCCCTGAGGTACCCCATGGCGCCGGCCTCATCCAGTACAATCCCATAGAAATCCATTTTTTCACTGAACATCTCGGCAAAGGCGTTCCATAGTCCGATATTCTGATCGCAGGGGGAGCAGGGGCGGGAAAAAACAAGGATGAATGCAGGTTTTTCCGATTTCCTGACTGTTGCTCTTTCTCCCTGCTCGTTAACCAGCTCGAAACCGCCTATGGATTCATTCAGGAGCAAATAGGGGAGTGAATTTCGCAGCGATTTATTAATCGAGACCAGCCTGACCGTGGTTAAGACGAACACAATGAGCAATGCCGTAACAATTATGAATAAAGCTCTACTTGATTTGTTCATTTAAGATTTTCCATAAGGTTGGAAGTAAAGATCACTGGAATGGTTTTCTCTGATGCTCTTTTTATACCCAAAATGAATCTCTCCGCAGGAAGAACTGATGCTCTTTCCCGTGCATATACTATTGATATAACCCGGATATATATTATTTCAAGGAGGAATTTTTTAACTTCGGCGAAAACCCGCATGAATAGGGGAAAACTTTTTTCATTTTTTAAAACGGAAAAATCTGGCCGACGGAAACAGCCTATATATTAGAATAAATATTTTCGTTAAAAGTAAACTGGTGTTAAAAACTTCCACCTCTTCCGACAAAACCTTTCGATCCCTAAAATTTTTTACGATTTGTCCGCCGCTCGACGTTCAGTCATCCCTGGATTCAGGAAAATCCTCCTTAAATGCGGCTCGAATTAAGTAAGTCCGGGTGAGCTTGATGGTCATTGTCGGGTGTGGTTTTAAGAGGCGTCGTCCGCGCCGTGGGAATGTTGCGCTACGGTAAGGTCGCATCATTGGACGAGGCCATGGCCGCCGCCGGGTACCGGGATCGCAAATACTTTAACAAGTTGGTCCATAAGGCTTTCGGAAAGAGCCTGGCGGAGCTGGATGCCAACAACCAATAGGGCGACCCGAATTTGGGATCAGCGGCTGAGGGCGGAGCCCAGTAAAGAGAGCAGAAACGTAACCGCCCAGATAAGCGCCACGCCCGCCACGATGTTCAGTTCACCGGGCATGCCGGAGGGCAACAGCACGGGAAACATGCGCTGCCAGCCGGCAAGGCGGAATCCCGATGCCGCCAGGGAAATCAGCAGGCTCAGGCCGGTATAGGCGGTGGCAAACAACATGGCCGTTCCCACCCGGGATCCTTTGCCCAGGCGCCGGGCGACGAACCCCCCGATTACGGGGCCCAGGACAAAGCCGGCCAATCCCAGAAAGAGCGGCAATCCCGGGCTCATGTTCAGCCAGGGCGTATGCATATACATGAAGGGATAGGATACCGCCGACATCCGCAGCCAGGCCCGGGGGATCCCCGTCATTCCGCCGGCAGTCAGTGACGCGGCCAGTATGCCCGCATATCCCAGCAAGAACGCCGGGACCAGGCCCAACAGCAATCCCGCTCCGCGGCGGCGACGCTGTTTTGGAACCTCGGGTTCAGGTGGAATTTCCTGAGCCTCCACGCGGGGGGGTTGCGGCTCCGCGACCGCCTCCACGGGAGCCCTGGAAACGGTTTTTTCCGGTACCGGTGAACCACCGACTGATGGTGCCATGGTGGTTCGAGGCACATCGTTGGGGTCCTCAAACGCAAATTCAACCTTGTCAAAAGTAAGCCGGTCCCCGGTACGCAGCCGCTGCCGGTCCACCTTGATGCCGTTTACAAAGGTGCCGTTGGTGGAATTCAAATCTTCCACCCAGTAGCCGTCCGCCTGATGAACAATACGGGCATGTTGACCCGACACCATGCGGTCGGTCAGAACCAGGTCCAATCCGGGCGCCCGTCCCACCAGGAACACATCTTTATCCAGGAAGTGCTCGCTGTCCCTGTATGGCCCGGAAATCCCACGCAAACGCACGCGTTGAAATACCACGGTGTTCATGCCGTCACCTCCAGACCCGTTCATGGTAGCCGAACCCGATACAATGCGCAATCCCCGCAAAACCCGTTATGGCGGAAATGCGTATCAAGATTGCGACCGCCGGTTCGCTATCCTTCAGGAGGGGGCATGATCGAAATTTCGGACGTATCGAAAAGTTACAATCGCGGCGAGGTCCGCGCGGTGGACCATTTAGACCTCACCGTGCCCCCCGGAGAGATTTTCGGTTTCCTGGGGCCCAACGGCGCCGGAAAAACCACGACCATCAAGATGATGGTCGGACTCCTGAAAGCAGACAGCGGAGCCATCCGCATCAACGGGCTGGACACCCGCACCCATGCCCTGGATTGCAAGGCCCAGATCTCATACGTGCCCGAAAACCCGGCAACCTACGACCGCTTGTCGGGGCGGGAATACCTGGAGTTCATGGGGGATGTGTACGGGGTATCCCGGGAACGCCGGCGGGAAATCGTGACGCGCTGGCTGGAGATATTCGGCCTGGAGAAAGCCCTGAATTCACAAATCCGCACTTATTCGCACGGCATGCGCCAGAAAATCATTCTTCTCGGCGCCCTGCTGCCGGATACGCGGGTATTCATCCTGGACGAACCCATGGTGGGACTGGACCCCCGCTCCGCCCACCACCTGAAAGAGATCATGCGCAACCATTGCGATACCGGCGGAACACTCTTTTTCTCCACCCACGTCATGGAAGTGGCCGAACGCATTTGTGACCGCATCGGTATTATCCACGAGGGGCGCCTGGTTGCCTGCGGCAGCATGGAAGAATTGCGCCGCAAATCCCGCGACTCGGCCTCCCTGGAAAACATCTTCCTGGAGTTGACCGAATCATGACCCCGCTGGCCGCATTGATCCGGGCCGGCTGGAAAGCCCATTCGCCGTTGTCCGCCCTGAAATCGCATGTAAAAGAGAACTATCGCCAGCGATGGCTGCTCCCCCTGGCGCTGGTTTTCATGTTGGCGGTGTTTGTTACCCTGTATTTTTTTATCCTGCAACTCACCGCCCAGTTCCACGCCATACTCAAATCCGTCGGGTTGCAACGGGTTTTGCCCACGCTGGTGATCCTGGGCGCCCAGGTTACGGCTCTGATCTTCAGCATCTACAGCATGCTGGCGAACTTTTATTTTTCCCGGGACCTGGAATGGCTGATCCCCCTGCCCCTGAAACCCCGCCAGGTCGTGTTGGCCAAGTTCGCCCATATCCTGCTGAACCACTATGCGCTCCTTCTGCCCCTGGCCGGACCGGTTCTGGTGCAGTACGGAATCCTGGAAGGGTTCGGGCCGATTTACGCCGTGCGCCTGGCCGCCCTGATTCTCCTGGTGCCCCTGATCCCCCTGGCCGTTTCCGCGTTAATGGTGATCCTGCTGATGCGGGTCGTGAACCTGGGGCGCTACAAGGAAGCCCTGGTGGTGGCCGGGGCGTTGCTGCTCATGCTTCTGGCCCTGCTGCCCCAATTCCTTATTCGCGATCATGGGGGAGGCGAGGGATCACTTTCAGATCAACAGGTAATCAATCTCTTCTCCGGACCTGAAGGCATCACGCGCCGCATTACCGCGGCCTTTCCCCCGGCCCGCTGGGCCACATCGCTTCTGGACCCGGCGAACAGAACCCGGGCCGTGATCCATCCCCTGTTGCTGGCCGGATTCTCTCTGGGCGCTTTCCTCTTGCTTTTGCCGGCCGCGGAAAAACTCTTCTACCACGGACTCATCGGCCTGAGTGAAAGCTCGCGCCGCAAAAGCACCGCGGCCGGCAGCCTGCGCTTCGGCTCGGGCAAACGGCCGGTGCGGGCCCTGTTTCTGCGGGAGTTGCGCATCATGAACCGGGTACCCATGTTCCTGCTCAACGGCATGTATTCCACCCTGTTTATACCGGTGCTGCTCCTGGTCATGACCAGCACCGGACAGAATGAAAGCGCCCGCCTGCTGGGTCTGTTGACCTCAACCAATCCCGCGATAGCCGTACTGGGAGTGGCCGCGGTCTGCTTCCTTTCCGGGGTCATGAACGGCACGGCATCATCGGCGGTATCCCGCGAGGGACACAGTTTCTGGATTTCACGGATGATTCCCGTTCCCTGGCGTCTGCAGGTTGCAGCCAAGTTTCTGCATGCAGGGGCCATCGCTGTGCTGGGAACCGCTATCGCGGCCGTCATGATGTCCGTGGCCCTGGGACTTCCCTGGTGGACCGCCCCCGCGGGAGCGTTCATGGCCTTGACCGCGGCTGTCGGCTGCATCTGCCTGGCCTTGCTGATCGACCTGGCGCGGCCGTTGCTGGACTGGGTTTCCCCCCAGCGGGCCATCAAGCAGAACATGAACGTGTTTTTCGCCATGCTGCTGGACATCGGTTTGGCCTTCCTGCTCGGTGTGTTCGCCGCCCGCCTGATCCGGGCCGGCCTGTCCCCCATTTCCCTGCTCCTGGCCATTGAGGGAGTTCTGCTGCTGTTCGGCGCCGCTTCCGCCCTGCTGCTCTTCCACCTGGCCCCCCGCCTCTTCAACCGCATCCACGCCTGACCCGGACCGGATTACGGGATTCAACGCCCGGCCGCGCCGGCACGGCGCCAGGAACGCAGCAGGGCGGGGAATGATTCATAACTGAGTACTCCCGCGGCCAGCCCCTGGCTGCGCAGATACATGTTGTTCACTTGTCGCGCCGCCCTCATCAATCGGCCGCTGTACTGCCGCCAGTGCGCCCGGATGGCCGCCAGGTCCCCTTGCACCCGGGGCACCAGTTGGGCGGAAATACGCGAAAAAGCATCGGTGTTTGACCTGGAAACCGGGCCGGCCAGGTATTGCCACCATGCCAGGTGGGCGGAATAGGCCATTTCCGCATCAGCGCTTCGGGTGCATGCCAGGAATGCCGCCAGGTTGGCTTCACCTTCATCGGTAATACCCCAGGCATGGGCCAGTTCGTGCGCCATCAGGAACGGGCGGGTCACCGGCGGCAGACCGGCCGCCAGCGTGGCAGCGCCGGTAAAGGGGTTGTAGATTCCCGACACACCGAATGCCTTGAGCAACACCCCGGGATAGAATGTGCGCGCCCGTGGACGCCCGACAGCCGGCCAGTCCATGGACTCAAGCGTTCCCGCCATGGCGGCACGCACGCGCCCTTCCAGGTCATCTCCAGGACCAGGGAGGGTACGTTGAGCCCACAGGTTCAGCCCGGCTGCCGCCTGTTCCAACTCCCCGACCAGTACACTTCCTTCCAGGGGTTCCAGGGATAAAGCCAACTGGTGACGCAGGGGGATGCGGGCGTAGTTAAACCCCCACAAAAAAAGAAACAGCCCGGCGGCGGCCAGGAAAAACGCCACCAGGGAAAGAACCATGGTACCCAGGCGCTGAAGACGGGAATAAAAATCTCTTTCGTGAAACCGGAGACGGCGAATCATCCGGAAAAAGAGCAGCGCGATTAACAGGTAAACCGCCGGAAACGGCAACAGACCCAGAGTATTGTCCAAGCCCAGTCGGATCAGGGGAAAAATTCCGCGACCGTACATGTCTTCGGCAAAAGCCGGGACCCAGTGCATCACCACGCGCAGGGCGATCATGCCCAGGCCGAAGGCGATCCACCCCAGGGGCCGCCGTAATTGCCGTGATACCGCCATCCGCCCTCCCGCCAGATAGATACCACGATACAAGAGGTTTGTCACATTGTTTTTCTCTCAATGAACCAAAGGCAATTGGCGAGGGGCAAGTGGCCAGTGGCGAGAGGAAGAATAAAAACAGTTGAGAATGTAGCGGCGACCGGCCGGTCGCCCGTACTTGAAAAGAAGATGACAGGTATCAGGTGCAGGAGGCAGGGCCTTTCGCCATTGGCCCCTGGCCGGGGCGGTTCACGAACCGCCCCTTTTCTCTTTTCACTGTTTTTTCCTGTTTCGGCGAATTTGACAAAGTTTCCGCCGCCTCTTTATACTGTTGGCCGGGAGTACTCGCAAAATGGACATAAAAAAAACATCCTGCCTGGCGGCATTGATTCTGTTGCTTAATTCCATGGGAACAGCCCGGGTTGATCCCTGGTTGAAATTCAAATTAAAAGCCCATTTGAGTGTCAAACCCTTCGCCCTGCTGCGCGTGGACGGTATTCCCGCTTTGCCTCCAAAAGGACTCTTCGGCAAGGGCATCAGTGTGTTGATCCACGACGGCGGCGCCTGGACCCAGGAAACCACCATGGGCATGAAGCGGGCCACCAACACATTCATAAATAAAAATGAATTGTTGGAGATCCATAAAATCAGGTTCTTTTCCCGGGGTATTGCCTTAACCATGCGTACCTTCCGCAAGCTGCCAACCAAAGATCCAAGCCAATACCGTCATCACGAAACCAGATTCAAGTTTTTTTTCCCCGCAGAAATCATTAAAAAGGAATCCGAAGAGAACCTGGGTTATATCATCCACTGCCTGGAAAAATACTTTCATTTTGCCGCCACACCGGAAGAAGCGCGCAAAGCTGTTCCGCCCCCCCCTTCTGTCGACACCCCGCCGGCCGCAGCGCCGCACCTCCCCCGCAACGTGGAGATCCGCCTGGGCATGACCCGGGATGACGTGGAATCAATTCTGGGCTCACCGCAATGCAGGGAGTTTACCGGCACCCAGATGATTTACCAATACCCCGGCATCACCGTGGTGTTTGAAAACGGCAAGGTAAAAGCAATCCGCTTTCAGCCGGCGGGTAATTCTTGATCAGGGGATTATTCTTTCACTACCACGCGTGGAGTTTCGGCCGGTAGGCGGGCCAGCAACTCGTAGTTCAACTGGTCGTTGAACTCAGCAAATGAAGCCAGGCTGATCTCCGTATCCCCTTGGGTGCCGATGAGTACCACCTCGTCCCCGGCTTTCACTTCGGGAATCCCCGTTACATCGGCCAACAGCATGTTCATGTTCACCAGGCCGATCACCGGCGCGCGGCGTTCCCGGATCAGAACGCGTCCCTGGTTGCTCAAGGAACGGCTGTATCCGTGCGAATAACCCACGGGAATGATGGCGATCAACTTGTCCTCTTCAGCAAAGGTGGATGTGCCGTAGCTGATAAACTCCCCGGTATGAACCTGCTTGAGCACCATGATGCGGCTCTTCCAACTCAAGACGCGCCGCAGCTTCAGGGCGAATCCCTGGCGGCGGTTGCGGTAGTGGACCTGGATCTCCCGGGTGGGCCAGAAGCCATACTGCAGTATGCCGATACGCACCATGTCCATGCGCGTGCGCGGATAAGCGATGGCCGCGGCGGAACAGGCGGTATGGCGCATATCCGGGTGGATGCCGTGGTTTTCCAGCCAGTGGCAAATGCGCTCAAAACGCGTGATCTGGCGCTGAACCCGCACATGGTTTGCAATGCTCTCCGCGCCGGCGTAATGGGTGCAGACCCCCCTCACCCGCACTTCTTCGTTCCATGTATTCAGCAATTCCACCGCCTGCTTTAATTGCCTGCGGTCGAGTCCGGTTCGGTTCATTCCGGTTTCCACCTCCAGGTGAACCCGGGCGGATCTCCGCAACTTGCGTCCCGCCGCGGCCGCCGCTTCCAGTCTCGTGAGGTCGAATACAAAAAAGTCCACGCCTTCCCGCACCGCCCATTCCACGTCGTTCGCCCCCATCCAGCCCATGATCATGACGTCCGTTCCCGGTTGCTTGACCGCAACCACGCGGCGTGCCTCGTCTCCGCTGAATACAGAGAAGTGATCGATCCCTGCGGCTTCGGCCACGGGAACGAAAGCCTCAATACCGTGGCCGTACGCGTTTGCCTTAACCACTGATGAAATGCGTATGTCCGGCCCCAGAAACTCGCGCAAACAATCCAGATTCTGTTGGATAGCGGCACGACTGACCTCGATAATGGAGGTGTGGGAAGATTCAGCCGTCATGTCGTTCCTCTCCGAGCAGGCCGCGACTCAGGGCCGCGAACACGGCCACCCCCGGCTTGATCAATTCATCCGGAAAAGCATACTCCGGATTGTGCAGCCGGGGACCGTCCTCTCCGGCGCCCAAACCGAACAGGGCCGCGGGACAGAGGCGGGTGAAGTGGGCGAAATCCTCCGACCAGCGGAAAGGCTGCGTGACTTTCACCATGGGGATTGACTCCGCCTGCGCGGCGGCACGAACCCGTTCCACGGCATCACGGTCATTGATCGTGGCGGGAAAATCCTCAACCGCTTCCAGGGCGATCTTTAACCCGGAAGCGGCGGCCGTTTCCCGGGCCAATTGTTCACCGGCCGCGAACAATCTGTCCATGTCCCGGTCCGTGTGGGTACGCAACGTGGCCATGACCACGGCTTCACCCGGGGCGGTGCCGAAGGCCACCTATCCCAGGCGGGCGTGGACAACAGTTGCCAGGCCAAAACCTCGAATCCCCGCCATTCCGGGCAGGGCGGGGATTCCCGCCAGAAGGCGTGACACGGCAGGCGCGGGAGTAACACCGTTCTCCGGCTCCCCGGCGTGGGCGGTTCGTCCCGTCAGGCGCATGATCAGTCCGCGGGAAGCGGAAGCGAATGGACCATAACGCCATACTACGCTCCCCTTGGGAAACCCGGGCAGGTTATGCAACGCAAAAGCGATATCAGGACGGATTTTTTCAAAGCCGGGGTCCGCAATCACCCGCGCCGCGCCGGTGCCGGTCTCTTCCGCGGGCTGAAACAGCAGAACCACTCGCCCGCGTTGGGGACAATGCCGGCTCAGATGCATGGCCAGTCCGCACAGGATCGCCATGTGGCCGTCATGGCCACAGAGGTGAGCCACTGCGTTTACCCGTGAGCGATGCTCAGCGTCGGATTGTTCATTGATGGGCAGCGCGTCCAGGTCGGCGCGGAACAACACGGTGGGCCCCGGATCAGGGCCTTCAAACACCGCGGCCAATCCGTGTCCCCCCAGCCCTTGCATAACCTGCGCCCGGGAGTGTCCGAGGATAAACGCCTGAATCGTGCGTGCCGTACCGGATTCCTTTCCCGACAACTCGGGATGGGCGTGAAGATGGTGACGCAGTTGAACCAGTTGCTCCAGGTCAACATCATTGACACACATGCCTTCATTGTAACGGGGATGGGGCGGGGAGGCAAATTCCAACGGAAACCCCGGGAACAAAGCCTGCGTCTAACCCGTAGATATCAGAGTTGAGCAAACAGGAGATCATGATGAAACAACGCTTCGCGTTAAGCCTCATTTCTGCAATAATAATGTGCACTTTTGCTCCCGCCCGGTCCGGCGGCACATCCGAATTGGACCTCTCCATGCCCATGGCCACCCTGGAATGGCTGGCGTTTGTGCGCGCGGGCCATACGGACGCAGACATACGCGAGCACTTTATGCGCCATGTGGCTCCCACCCCGGGATGCCGGGTCATCATCCACCACTGGGCCCGTTTTCGCAAAGACTGGAATGCCGAAACCTTCCTGGATTTCATTCTCCAGGCACTGGACCGGATCCCCGCGCCCGGACCCGAGAAAGCTGCGGATGGAACGTTGACGAGTTTCGGCCGCCGCAAAGCCTTGTGGACTGATGCGCTGCGTCACCCCGAACGCCTGGAGCGCCTCATCCAGCAACTGCAGAACCGGCCGCAGATGGCCGCGGCCCGCGCCCGTGCAGCGGCGGCACTGCCTCCGGACACCCCCCTGGATAACCGCTTTTACCTGGTGACGTTCGGGGCATCCACCGCCTTTTCCGTGGGCAGTGAAAACGGCCTTGACCTGCTGCAATTGCCGCTGAATGCAGATGGGCGCATAGACCTTGGGGAGGTTCAACGGATCCTGGCCCACGAACTCCACCACACGGGCTTTTTTTACTGGCTGAATCGCAACTTGCCGGATTTAAAGATCGCCCCGGTCATGTTGGCGGGAATCCTGGCCGCAGAAGGAATGGCATCCCATTTCATCGACCGCGTACCGGACCACCTGGCGGAGTTCCGCCAACGCAAGAACTCAATTTACGAACAGGTAGCTGCAGACTGGCAACGCCATACGGCGAACCTGCCCGCACTCTACGAACGGTCTGAGAAAGACATGCGCGACATGTTGAAAGGAAGCCTCAAACCGGTGGACGCGCAGAAGTGGTGGATGGCCGGAGCCAAAGGACCGGCTTACATCCTGGGCGCGCACATGATCGCATGCATTGAAAAGGAACTGGGGCGCCGGGCCGTGTTCGTAGTGGTTCGTGACTTCCGCGCCCTGCTCACCACTTATAACCGCGCCGCCCACCGCGCGAAACTGAGGGGTGAACACCCCTTTGTTTTCTCCGCGGACCTGGCTGCGAGCCTGGCAAATCACACGGGAACCGGCTCCTGACCTGCCCTGATCCAGAATCAGTATAAAATGAACAGGAACAACTCAACCATGTCCGTTGATTCGCTTCCCGGCCACTCAACGCCTGGACTGCTTCCCTCTCCACCTCATAAACTCCTTGTTGTGCTATACTTGCGCTGATGCCGATCAGGAAAAATTTGATATCACCAGATCAACGCCTGGATGACGCTCGCGAGAGACTCGACCGGGAAGGCTGGTCCCTGGTGGTCATTACCAATAACGGCGATTGCCACGTTTCGCATGAACGCGGCGTCACTCCCTTGCTGGACCTTGTAGAAAAACTGGCAGAAGACCTGCGCGATGCCGTACTTGCGGATAAAGTAGTGGGCCGGGCCGCCGCCTTGCTGGCTGTGGGCGCGGGCTTCTGCCGGGTATATGCCCGGGTACTGAGCATGCCTGCCCGGAAGGTTCTCCATATCGCCGGCATTCCGGTCACCTGGGAGCGCCTTGTAACGGGGATCCGCAATCGTACGGGAGACGGAAGTTGCCCGATGGAGGCGCTTACGCTGGATGTTGCCGATCCGCAGGAAGCGCTTGAAAAACTACGAAAAGTCTTGGGAAGAGGTGAAAGGTAAGGCAGTTGGGGAGTTCACTTTGCCTTGTACCCGCGGCGGTCTTGGGCTAGAATGAGGGCAAATCACACGCGCACTCAAAGGGATGGTGATCTGCATGCAGCCAAACAAGGGATTCGACAACCAATTGTACCTGAAAGAACAGACCGCGGCCATCATGGAACGCATCAAAAACGGCGGTTCAGAGCGATTGTATCTGGAATTCGGCGGCAAGATCCTCTACGACTACCATGCGTCCCGGGTTCTGCCGGGATTCCAACCCAATGTAAAGATGGACCTGCTGAGCCGGTTGAGCGATCGCGCCGACGCGATCTTGTGTATCTATGCCGGAGATATCGAACGCAAAAAGGTCCGGGCCGACTTCGGCATCACCTACGATGCCGATACGATGAAAACCATCGACGATTTCCGCGAACGCGGCATCAACATCCGCGCGGTGGTGATCACGCGCTACGACGAACAACCCACGGCACAAGCATTCAAGCACAAGTTGGAACACCGGGGAGTCCGGGTATACACCCATCGCTTTACCCGGGGTTATCCCACGGATGTGGATCTCATTGTCAGCGATCGCGGCTATGGCGCCAACGAGTACATCGAGACAGACAAGCCCATCGTGGTGGTCACCGGCCCGGGACCTGGAAGCGGAAAACTGGCCACATGTTTGTCCCAGCTCTATCACGAATACCGCCGCGGCCGCAAAGCCGCCTACGCCAAGTTCGAGACCTTTCCCATCTGGAACCTGGAACTCAAACACCCGGTGAACGTGGCCTACGAGGCGGCCACCGCGGAACTGCGGGATGTGAACATGATTGACCACTTCCACCTGGAAGCCTATGGCAAAACCACGGTGAATTACAACCGTGACCTGGAGGCTTTTCCCCTGCTGAAACGCATCCTGGAACGGATCACCGGCACTGAATGCGCCTACCTTTCACCCACGGACATGGGTGTGAACCGCGCCGGTTTCGGCATTATCGATGATGGCGCGGTGCGGGAAGCGGCCAGGCAGGAAATCATCCGCCGCTATTTCCGCTATGCCTGCGAATACGCCATGGGATTGTGCGACCGTGACACGGTTCAGCGCGTGGAATTGTTGATGAAAAACCTGCAATTGAGTGAGACGGATCGTGCCGTGGTAATCCCGGCCAGGGAAGCCGCCGATGCCGCCCGTAAAGGGGGCAAAGGACATGACGGCATCTACTGCGGCGCCGCCCTGCAACTGGCGGATGGATCAATGGTAACCGGCAAGAATTCAACCCTGATGCATGCCGCCTCCAGCCTGGTGTTGAACACGGCCAAACTCCTGGCGCAAATTCCCGACGCCATTGACCTGTTGCCGGCACAGGTGATCCAGTCACTGAACCACTTCAAACGCGACGTACTCAAGGGCCGCCAGGCCAGTCTCGACCTCTCGGAAACCCTGATCGCCCTGGCCATCAGCGCCATCACCAATCCCTCCGCGGGCGCGGCCATCGAGCAACTCGAGACCCTGGACGGTTGCGAAGTTCACATGAGCCACATGCCCACTCCCGGGGATGCGGCCGGGTTGCGCAAACTGGGGGTCAACGTCACTTCGGATCCCGAATTCGCCACCAAGGAATTGTTTGTTTCGTAAGAAAACACAAAAATGATTTCACCATTTCAGGCTACTCGCGTTTTCTCAATTTTTTTCGCATATATTGAACCAAACTTTGCCGGCATACGTCTTACTTAGTGGAAATTCAACAAAAACTCATACTGATGATTAACAACCGCCTCATCAAGTCGGACCGAACGGCAAATCATTTGGAGGAATCATGAAGCGTTTCGCATTGTTCACATTGTTGATGACTTTCGCAATCAGCGTTTTCGCGTTTAATGACGCCCGGCTATTGCGCGCCCCCGACATCCACGAAAACCGCATTGTCTTTACCTATGCCGGCAACCTGTGGACCGTGGACGCAGCCGGTGGAACCGCCGTGCAGTTGACCACGCATGAAGGCATTGAAACCGGAGCCAGGTTTTCTCCAGACGGAGAAAGAATCGCTTTCACCGCCCAGTATGACGGCAACACCGACATCTACACCATCCCGGCCGGCGGCGGTGAACCGCAACGCATCACCTGGCACCCCGGCAACGACGAATTGGTCAGCTGGACTCCGGACGGCAAGTCCGTGGTTTTCAGCTCAAACCGGGAGAACGCCACCCGCCAGCTCAAACTCTATACAATTGCGGTTGACGGCAGCCTGGCGGAAGCGCTGCCGCTGCCCCAGGGCGCGGCCGGCGAGTTCTCGCCGGGCGGCAATCGGTTTGCCTACAACCCCTTGCCGGCAAGCGTATTCCGTGCCTGGCGCCGTTACCGCGGCGGCAGCGCGCCCTACATCTGGATTTACGACACAAAGACCGGCGAAGTAACCGAGGTCCCCCGCAAAAACAGCAATGATGTTTATCCCTACTGGATGGGCGATGCCGTCGTGTTCCTATCCGACCGGGACCGGGTCATGAACCTGTACCGGTATACACCGGGCGGAGCGGTCGAGCAATTGACCCGTTATACCGGCGCGGATATCAAGAGTTACGGCACCGATGGGACCCGCCTCGTGTTCGAGCGGGAGGGACGACTCCATGTGATGGCCACACCTGAAAGCAAAGCGCGGACAATCCGCGTGGACATTCCAGACGAACGCCTGAACCTTCGCCCCCGGCTCGTCGATGCGTCCAAACTGATCTTTGGCGCCGGCATTTCCCCGACCGGCAAGCGCGTCGTGTTCGGCGCCCGCGGCGAGATCGTCACGGTTCCGGCCGAGAAAGGGGATATCCGCAACATCACCGGCACGCCGGGCGTTATGGAGCGCAGGCCGGCCTGGTCTCCGGACGGCCGCCGGATCGCCTGTTTCGGCGAGAAAGAAGGCGAATACGCCATTTTCCTCTATGACCAGAAAGGCACGGGTCAGGCCCGGGTGTTCGAAATCCCCGACCCTTCGTTCTTTTATGAACTGAAATGGTCTCCGGACAGCCGGCACCTGGCGTTCAATGATATCAAGGCCAATCTCTATATACTGGATACAACGAACGGAAAAATCACCCGGGTGGACGCCGACCCCCAGTTCCTGCGCGTGCCCTCCCCGGCCTGGTCTCCGGACAGCACCTGGCTCAGTTACCGGCTCTCCGGTGAAAACGGTTTCGGCCGCATCAAGCTCTACAACACAAAGACCGGCAAGCACGCCTTTGTAACCGACGGCATGAGCGACGCGGACAACCCGGTTTTTTCGCCCGAAGGGAAGTACCTGTTCTTTACCGCCAGCACCAACCTGGCCCAGGATACGGCCTGGCTGGACATGTCGCAATACCCCCATCACCCCACGAACAACATCTACCTGGCCGTTCTCTCGGCAAAAGAACCCTCACCCTTTGCGCCTGAAAGTGATGAAGAAGAGATCAAGAGCGAAAACGACAAGAAAGCGGATCCCAAAAAGGACAAGCCGGAAAAGAAAACCAATGGTGAAAAAAAACCGGTCCGGATCGATCCGGCAGGCATTGAAAGCCGCATCCTGGCGCTGGATATCCCCGCAGGAAGTTACTCTTCCCTGCAGACTGCAGACAACATGCTGTACTACATGAATCGCCCCCAAACCGGCAACAAGCCCTCCCTGCACTGCTACGACATGAAGGAGCGTAAAGCCAAGGAACTGGGTTCGGATCTTGGGGCTTTCATCCTGTCCCATGACGGCAAGAAAATGCTGGTGCGAAAAAACCGTACGACCTGGATGATGCTGGACGCGGGCAAGCCGTTAAAGGAGGCGAAGCCCCTGAAAACCGCCGCCATCCGCACCTGGTCCGATCCGCGAAAGGAATACCGCCAGATATTTCATGAAGCCTGGCGCATCAACCGCGACTGGTTCTATGACCCGGGCATGCACGGTCAGGACTGGCCGGCAATATGGGAACAATACGCAACCTACCTTCCCTACGTGTCCCACCGCGATGACCTGAACTACCTGATCAACATGATGCTGGGCGAATACACCTGTGGTCATGCCTACAACGGCGGGGGCATGTACCCCGACGTGGAACGCGTGGCCGGTGGCCTGCTCGGTGCGGACTACTCGGTTGAGAACGGCCGCTTCCGCATCCAACGCATCTACACGGGCGAAAACTGGAACCCGGAGCTGCGCTCTCCCCTGGCGGGTCCGGGCATCGATGTCAAAGAGAAAGACTACATAATCTCCGTGGACGGCGTGGATCTGACAGCGAATGAAAGCATCCACGCGCGTTTCCTGCAAAAGGCGGGGAAACAGGTGGTGCTGCAGGTAAACAGCAAGCCGGAAGCCGCGGGCGCCAGAGAGGTAACGGTGATTCCCGTGGCCAGTGAGTACACGCTGCGCCACCGCCAGTGGATCGAAGACAACCGCAAACAGGTGGAAAAACTCTCCAACGGCAAAGTGGGCTACGTGTACATGCCCAATACCAGCACGGCCGGATTCGATTATTTCAACCGCTACTTTTTCGCCCAGCTCAACAAGGGCGCGATCGTGATCGACGAACGTTTCAACGGCGGGGGTTTCGTGGCGGACTACGTGATCAACATGCTCAACCGCCCCTTCCTCTCCTGGTGGCAACCGCGGTACGGTGCGCCTTTCGCCAGCCCCAACAGCGGCCACTGGGGGCCGAAAGTCATGCTGATCAACGAGTATGCCGGATCTGGCGGCGACTTCATGCCCTGGGCTTTCAGGAAAACCGGCATCGGCAAGCTGGTCGGCACCCGGACCTGGGGCGGCCTGGTGGGCATCAGCGGCTATCCTCCCCTGATGGACGGCGGCTACGTGACGGCCCCGAGTTTCGGAATCGTGAGTGAAGATGGCGAGTTCATCATAGAAAACTACGGGGTGGAACCGGATGTGGAAGTCGTGATCTATCCCCGGGACTACCAGGCCGGCCGCGATCCCCAACTGGAAAAGGCGGTGGAGACCGTGCTGGAAGAGCTGAAAACCAAACCGGCAAGGAAATTCAAACACAACGGCTTCCCCCGTGGCAGGTAAACCGGCATCAGGGAATGCGGGACGGGAAGCCGAAACTTCCCGTTCCGTATCATTCCCGCACCCGATGCGGAATCAATCAAGTACTGCATTACACAACTTCTTTTAAACCTCTTCCCACTCCAACTTTTCAACTCTCCAACTTTTTGTGGTTCAAACGCGCCACCGACATTCCCGCGTGGATCAACTTACGCAGGACATCTTCACTGGATGAGGCGGGACCGATGGTGGCCACCACCTTGGTCATGGCCCGGGGAGTTAGAGCATTCATTTCAGCCATTTTCCTTCCCCCCTAACGCCGCCGTCTGGGGGCGGCACAGTAACCGGACAAACCGGACAGCAGATATACCCACGCATCCATGGGCAGGAAACGCCCGCCGGTTCGCAGTAACACCGCGCCCGAAACCGCCAGCGCCGCCACCACGATCAGGGCCAGCCCCTGCCAGGACGAACGCCGAGATTCCAGAAAAACAAAAGTTCCCAACATAAAACACGCCGCCGCCGGGAGTTGCAGGTGAGGCAGGGGGCGGCTCACCAGGATAAACAGCACGGTAGCCGCCGCCAGCAGCATGCAAGGTAAATGGGTTCGGAAACGCTCCTTCAGGGCGTGGACCAGGCCCAGCAGCAACACGGCGCCCACTACCGCCGCCATCAGGATGGAAAGGAAACGCGGGCCGGCCACTGCACTCATGGCAGCTGAAATCGGGCGGGCCGCAAAAGCCAGAACAACCAGCCCTGCAACCAGAAAAAGCGAAACGCGGTAAGATTTCAAGAATCGGCGGACTCACCCGCAGCCGGCTTCTCTTTCTTTTCCGCTTCCCCGGCCGCTGCGTCTCCGGCCAGATGCGGCATATCCACGGCGATCAGGATCTTACGACGGAGTTCGTCGTAAAGAGCGGGGTTTTCTTCCAACAACCTGCGTACCGCCTCCTTGCCTTGACCCAGCTTCTCCTCGCCATAGGAATACCATGCCCCGGTCTTGGCAACAATGTTGTTTTCAACAGCCAGGTCAATGATATCGCCTTCGCGTGACACGCCCTTGCCGAAAAGCATATCCACCTCGGTGAAGCGGAAAGGCGGAGCCAATTTGTTTTTGACGATCTTCATGCGCGTGCGGCTGCCCACGATTTCGTTTCCGCTCTTCAGGGTGAGGATCTTGCGTACTTCCAGGCGCATGGAACTGTAGAATTTCAGGGCCCGGCCGCCGGTTGTGGTCTCGGGATTGCCCATGAACACGCCGATTTTTTCGCGCAACTGGTTGATAAAGATCAGGGTGGTACGCGAACGGGAAACAATGGCCGTTAACTTGCGCAGGGCCTGACTCATGAGACGGGCCTGCAAACCCATATGGCTGTCCCCCATTTCACCTTCCAGTTCCGCTTTGGGCACCAGGGCGGCCACGCTGTCAACCACCACGATGTCCACGCCGCCGGAGCGCACCAGGATCTCGGCGATCTCAAGCGCCTGTTCGCCGAAATCGGGCTGGGACACATAAAGCTCATCGATATTGATCCCCAGCTTGCCCGCGTAGATCGGGTCCAGGGCGTGCTCGGCATCAACAAAAGCGGCGTGACCGCCGGCTTTCTGGGCCTGGGCTATCGCCTGCAAAGCCATGGTGGTTTTGCCGGATGCCTCCGGGCCGTAAATCTCCACCACACGACCGCGGGGAAATCCGCCGATACCGGTAATGATATCCAGGGAAAGGCAACCCGTTGAAATGGCGGGTGCCAGCACCGCGGCGCCGGCACCCAACTGCATGATGGCGCCCTTGCCGTACTGCTTCTCGATCTGTGAGACGGCGTTCTTGATGGCCATGTCCCGCTGGTCTTTCATTTCTGCCATGGTTCTCCTCCAAATTCAGTTATCAGTTCCGGTCCCGGGGCCGCGTCCAGATGGGCAATCCGTAAGGATTCCCTATTTTCCCAGGTATTCGACCTTATCGAACTCCGCGTCCTGTTCACGATACGACTCGATCATTTCTTTCAGGGAATTCAGCATATGCACCAGGTCGTCTTCGATTTCGCGTCGTTTGAATTTCAAATTGCGGATTTCAGCGCTCAACTCCTTCATGCGCCCCATGGCGCCGTTGAGCAACTGTTCACCCTTCATCTCAGCTTCCTTTATGATCAGTTCCGACTCTTTCTGGGCGTGCTGCTCAATCTCTTTTGAAAACTTCTGGGCGGAAACCAGGGTGTCGCGCAATACCTGCTCCCTGCGTTCAAAATGCGTGAGTTTTTCCTGGGCCCGGGCGAAATCACGACGCAGGGCCTCTTTTTCCTGGATTTCGCCTTCCAGGGCTTCCGCGACCTGGATCAAGAAACTCTTGACTTCATCGCGGTCGAATCCACGCATACGCGTGGCAAACGTCTGGGTCAGGATGTCTTGAGGCGTCAGTTTCACTATCACCCCCCCGCCGACAACCGGCCGGCGTATCCCATCAGTATACCAGTAATCAGGTTATCAATAAAGTACAGCGCCAACATAACGATGACCGGTGATATATCGATTCCTCCGATAACGGAAAACGGGATCCAGCGGTGAACCAGGCGAAAAACCGGATCGGTCAATCGCCGCAGAACCACAATCAGTGGACTGGGAGGCATCGGCCCCATCCAACTGAGTACGGCGCGGATGAGAACGACAAAGATATACGCCTGAACAGCCAGGTGAATGAGTTGCGCCAGGGCCCGCATAAAATGGCCGAGAATCACAGCGAGCGCCTCCCGAACAGGGCCGATCCGATACGCACGATGGTGGCCCCCTCTTCCACAGCCACTTCGTAGTCATTGCTCATGCCCATGGAAAGGTGCAGGACATGGAAGTTGGCAATATCGCGGGCATTCAGTTCTTCGCGCATGCGAAAAAGACGTTGGAACCAGGGACGACTCTCTTCCGGATCCTCGCTGAAGGGAGGAATGCACATGAGGCCCACCACGCGTACGCGGTTGAGCTGGGCCATGTAGTTCAACGCCTTAAACAAGCCGGATTCGGTGAATCCCGATTTTGTGGTTTCATCACCGAGGTTGAGCTCAACGAACACATCCCGGACTTCGTCGACCCGTTTGTGGATGTGCTCCATGGTTTTGACGCCGTCTACGGTTTCCACCATGTGAAAGCGATTGAGGACACGGTTGATCTTGTTTTTCTGCAACTTACCGATGAAGTGCCATTCCAGCTCACTATCGGCCAGGGCGAGCTGATGAGACTCCGCTTCCTGGAACCGGTTTTCCCCCAGCAGGTCGATCCCCGCGCGGATCGCTTCACGAATCCGCTCCACGGGTTGCCCTTTGCATGCCCCAAGGATCCGGACCTCGGCCGGGTCACGATTCACACGCGCGCAAGCGTTGAGAATGCCTTCCCGGATCAATTCCAGATTATCCTGAATGGTCATGAATCCTCCCGTTCAGGCGACCTCTATCCACCCCTTCCAGTCGGAGCCAGTACCGCTTTGCATCCAGGCCCGCTGAGAATCCACCGAGCTCCCCCCCGGAAGCCACCACGCGATGACAGGGCACAACCAGTACCAGGGGATTGCGCGCCATCGCACTTCCCACGGCGCGGGCCGCCCGGGGACTACCCGCCAGGTCCGCCAGTTTTCCGTAAGTCACCAGGCTGCCGCGTCGCACAGCTCGAAGTGTGCGCCAAACCCGTTGCTGGAATTCAGTCCCTTGGGTCCAGTGCACGGGAACATCCACCGGATCCACCGGCTCTCCGGCAAGGTAAGCCCGCAGCAGTGAGGCAACGGGATGGCCATTACCCGCAGCGCGAATGCCGGGATACGCCGCGCGCTCCCTTTCCAGGATACCGTTCATATCCTCCGGGCGCCGCACCAGTTGGGCGAATACCACATGATCGTTCTCTATTCCCACCAGCAGGCGCCCCAGGGGGTCGGCATCGATCTCCAAATAGCCATACACGTGCTATTATATCGCATCCGGAAGCAAAGATAAATGCGGGAGGCGGCAGGAGACAGGAAGGAAGGAGACAGGGAAATCAAGTGAAAAGATAAAAGTCGAAAGTAAAAAATGGGAAAGGTGGCAGAAAGGCAAGACCAAAAACAGTTGGGGAGTTGGAGAGGAAAATCAAAAAGCCCTCACCGGAAATAGTGCTTTTACTTTTCACTCTTTGTGCCCGAACGGGTATTAGACTTTCGACTTTTCACTGAGTTCTTCCTGACACCTGACACCTGGTACCTGATACCCCTCTCCTGTCACCTGATCTTTCTCTATCAAAAACCCGTATGGCGACATATGCGTATACTACAATGAGTCGCCATTCAAAGAGGACGCCATGACCCAGGTTCTACGCAACACCTTCACGAGTATTACGGGTGTGTTCAACAGCCCCGGCTCCACCCTGGCCGAAGCCGCCCGCAAGCGCCGCTTCACAGCCGCAATGCTGATCCTGCTCCTGGTGGCGGCCGCCTGCACTTGGATTTCCGCTCCTTTGCAGATGGAACGCAGCCGCGTAATCCTGGAGCAATCCTCCCTTAGCCGGTACCTCGAAGGCGAAACCGTCCACCTGACGGCCCATGGCTGGCAACGCATGGCCTTTGCCCTCTGGTCAGCCCTGATGTCATTGCTGGCGGTGGTGATCGTTGCCTTTCTGCTCTACCTCTTCTACGGAGTTGCCGGCGTTGACGGGAATTATATCCATTTTTTTTCACTCACCCTCAACGCAGCCCTGATCGGTACCGTGGTGCCGCGAATTCTTCTGACCATGGGCATGACCCAGGGTTGGCCGGTTTACAACTGGATCAGCCCCGGGAATTGGGCGCAACTCGCGGGGATGCGGGGCCCATTGGTTTCCATCCTGGGACAGATGGACCTGTTCACTTTGTGGTTCATCATTGCCGTTGCCCTCGGAGTAGCGACCTGGTCGGGAATCAGCCGGCGTCGCAGTTTCGGCGTGGCCCTGGGCTACCTGGTGTTCAAGTCAGTAGTACTCGGACTGCTGGGATTTTTCGGTTCCCGGATGATGGCCTCATAACTCTGGGGACGGAGCATCATTTGTAGTGTTTCAGCTCCCGGTCCACTTCGCGACGGATATCCCGCTCTTTGATCTTTTCCTTCTTGTCGTAACTGCGGCGGCCTTTGACCAGGCCCACTTCAAGCTTGACCCGCCCCCCGGCATTGAAGTACATGCGCAGGGGCACAATGGTGACACCCTTGACGGTCACCCGCTGGTTGAACTTGTACAGCTCCCTCGAGTGCAAAAGCAACTTGCGCGGCCTTTCCGGTTCATGGTTGTTGACGGAGGCCGAGGAATAGGGGCCGATATGGCAGTTGACCAGGAAAGCTTCCCCCGCGCGAATCTCGACATGGGAATCTTTGAGGTTGACCCGGCCCTCGCGAATGGCCTTGACTTCCGTCCCCACCAGGACCAGGCCCGCCTCGTGCTTGGAAAGTATCTCGTAGTCGTGAAATGCTTTGCGGTTGACCGTGATCACACGGGCGTTTTTGTTTTCCTTGCTCATATTCTCATGGGGACGATCGGGCCGGAGAATCCTGCCTCTTCGCAATTATACCGTAATGAAGGCGCAAAAGATAGTATCGGCAAAGGCAGACACAGGGCCTTTCCACTCACCCGGCAGCGTTTGATTCAGCCGCTCTTTACCTCCACCCTGAGGCGGATCTCACTGATCCGGCGTCGGCCCATGCGCAACGCCTGCAACTGCACGTGTCCCAGCCGGATTAAAGTGCCGGTCTTGGGAATGCGGCCATGGTGAAAAATAAACAATCCATTCATGGTCGTGTAGTCCTTGCGCAGAGGCAGTTGCAGTCCCAGGTACTCGTTCAGCTCCTCGACCGGCACGTTGCCGGGCACACGGTATATGCCGTCGGCCACGCGCCGGATGTGGTGGCGTGGAATATCCATATCACCCAGGATTTCCGTAAATATGTCGTTCAATGTCAGGATGCCGATGGTAATTCCGTATTCATCGAGGATCACCGCCATCTGCACACGCCGCTCGCGAATGCGGTCAATCACGTAATTGAGGGTGGAGTACTCGGAAATGAAGAGAGGCTCTCTGGCCAATGTTTTCAGGGGCATCTCCGGGGCGCGGCCGTTCATGACCGTCGCCAGAACGTCGCGCGCATGCACGATACCGGTGATGTGGTCCAGGTTATCCCGGTACAGGGGCACCTTGGATACCCGCTTTTCCACAATCATGCGTTTCAGGGCCTCAAAGTCGGATGACTCGTCAAGAGCCTGGATGTTTACCCGCGGAGTCATGATGCTCTTGATGTCTTTCTGGGCGATATCAATAATCTCCTTGATCATGCGCAGGTTATCCGGGCTCTGATGAAACAACTGGGTCTGGGTTTCCAGAAAATGTTTGACCTCACCCGGCGTAAACCCGTACACTTGAACCGGGTTGCGAAAAAACAGGCGCTGGAACCAGGCGGTCACCCGGACCAGGGGGAAAAACAGGTATTTAAAGAAACGCAATGGATAGGCGTAAGCATAAGAGAGGCGCTCACTGCGACGAAAAGCGTAGGACTTGGGCAGCACTTCGGCGAACAACAAGACGATCAGGGTGGTGAAAGCCGTAGACAACAGAACCGTCAGGCGCTCATCAGATACGAAATAACGCGAAAAGACCAGCGTGACAATGGACGCGGCGGCGATGTTGACCAGGTTGTTCCCGATCAGAATCGTGGACAAAAACTCATCCGGGTTCTTCAGTGTGTTTTCCAACAAGCGCGCCCGGCGATTGCCGCGGCGGGCTCTCAACCCCAGACGAATGCGATTCAGCGAAAGCAGTGCGGTTTCCGCGGAAGAGAAAAAACCGGAAAACAAGATCAGGATGAAAAACAGAAGCATGTACAAGAGGGGCATGGTTCAACCGTCAGCGACAAAAGTCGTCACTACTCTTCGGAATCCTGGTGGTAGATCTGGTAGATGATCTTGTACAGGGATGCCCCGATGCAGTCGTTGACCAATTGTACATCTTCAGCGCCTTTGGGCAATTTGAGAATTCTGGGGGCGAAATTGACAATGCCCTGGAAACCCAGCTCAATCAGCCGATCCAGGGTTTGCTGGGCGGCATCTTCCGGAACGGCAAGTACGGCGATCTTGATCTCCGGATGCTTTTTCAAATACCTTTCGAGCTCATCCATGTGCTTGATGGGAAGACTCTTGTCCTTGGCTTGCAGTTCCCGTCCCACCAGGTTGGGATCTATATCGAAAAGGGCGACAACGTTGATGTTGCGTACTTTAAAAATCTTGTACTGTGCCAGGGCGCAACCCAAGCGACCTGCGCCGACAACCACCACGTCGGCACCGCGGTCAATGGAAAGCACACGACGCAACTCGGCGAAGAGTTTCTTGACCTGGTAGCCTTTCTTCTGCTTGCCGATCGAGATTCCCAGGTAAAAGAAGTCCTGGCGCACCTGGTTGCAGGAAACGCCGGTGATCTCCTCCAGTTTCTTTGAAGAAACGTAGGAATCTTCAGGCAGGTCCAGTTTCAGCAATGCCTCGTAGTAAAACGAAATGCGGCGGATCACCCGCAAACTGACTTTGCGTTTCATGATGCCCTCTTATTTTGTTAACAGTTTGATATATAACGCAATAAAGGGTTTTTGTCCAGCGTTAACGTTAAAAACATCTGCAAAGTTGGAGAGTTGGAAAAGGGGGCGGGTTTCAAACCCGGCCGTATGCCTGTTACCTCATTTTCCTTTGCCTCTCGCCTCTCGTCGCCTTGTTTCAAATCCGAAGCACGAAATCCGAAATCCCAAACAAATTCAAATGCCCGAAATTTAAATGTCCCAAACAAAAAATCACGGTGAGAGAGTTGAGGGCGGAAAAGAAGTGGAATCAGTTGGCAGGTAATAGAGAACCTTGCTTTTTCTTTCGACTTTAAACTTTCGACTTTCGACTTGTCACTCGGGTTCTCTTCAACTTTACTTGATCACTTTTTTTAGCAGTTCGTTGTCAACGGGGAAAGGGGCGGTGATGTGGCCACGGTCGGCGTTGGCGCCGTTCCACTTGTTTATCTGCTCCAGGGCATTGGAGTTGCGCGCCCAGGCGCGGCGGGCGATGCCGTTCATCACATCCCACTCCATGGCGGAACGGATAATGCGATCCTTCATTTCACTGCCATCCAGCACCAATCCGAAGCCGCCGTTAAACGCCTTGCCGATCCCCACGCCGCCGCCATTGGAGAGCACCACCATGGACATGCCGCGCACCGCGTCGCCGGCGAAATTGTGTACCGCCATATCCGCGGTCACATTGCTGCCGTCCTTGATGTTGGCGGTTTCCCGAAAGGGAGAATCGGTTCCGGATACATCATGATGGTCACGGCCCAGCATGACGGGTCCGATCTCTCTCTCGCGAATCATCTGGTTGAACTTCAGGGCGATGCGTACCCGGCCGGCGCAGTCGGCATAGAGGATACGCGCCTGGGTGCCAACCACCAGGCGGTTCTTTTCCGCGTCGCGGATCCACTGGTGGTTGTCATGGTCCATTCCCGAGGCGGCGGGATCGATGCACTCCATGGCCGCACGGTCCGTTTTGCGCAGATCTTCGGCTTTTCCGGAAAGGCAGACCCAGCGAAACGGGCCGAAACCGCGGTCAAAACACATGGGTCCCATAATGTCTTCCACGTAGCTGGGGTAAAGGAATCCGGCCGCGGGATCAGAGGAATTGACAGCCACTTCGGTGGCTCCGGCATCAAAAACCGCCTTGAG
>OMKS01000869.1_pt1 | contig 28087 bp, 26 predicted proteins | sample 1674721 | NCBI WGS metagenome assembly OMKS01 (sample SAMN06264996, study PRJEB25208) | sediment metagenome | isolation source: hot spring sediment | place: USA: California | collected 2014-09-02 | reverse complement strand
CATTCTGTTGTATGGATATCCCACGCGATCTCGAAGGCGCACGTAATCGCGCCAACCGGACAAACGCTTTCGCAGACGGTGCAGTATGTGCAGTCTGCCGGACGGACGATAACCGGTCCCACAACCCGCATCTCGACAGCTTGCGTGGGACATTGTGTCACACACTGCCCGCAGCGCGTACACGCCACCAAATCGATTTCGGGTAACGTCCACTGTTCCGCCATAACAAACCGCCTTTCTGATGATGCCTTAAGCATACCAGAAAGGTGATGATCGCGCTACGACAAAAGTCTGACTTTGACGTATTCAGGCGGATTTAATGGATAAAAATCTGCTGATCGAAAGAGGTCCCCCAAAATCAATTCTGCGCCTCGGCCTGCAATGCGGCCTGGTCGAGCAACACGATACGCCCCCGGTCGATGCGGATCATCCGCTCGTCGGTCAGCGCGCGCAGCGAGCGCCCGACCATATCGCGCACTGTGCCCAGATACGCGGCCATTTCGTCCTGCGTCCATTTCTGCGTGATGTTCGCGCCGTCCGCCTGTTGTAAAAGGAAGCGCGCCAGTCTTGCGCGCACCGAGTGCAGCGAGAGATCTTCCACCAGATCGGTCAGGTGTGCCAGCCGGTCGGCGAAATCTTGCAAGATGACGAGCGCCAGATCCGGGCAGTCGCGAAGTGCGCGCGGGAAGTCGCACTTGAGCAGAGCGTAGAGAGTGACGTCGGTGCGCGCGACGACGCTGGCGTGGTTACGACCGTTGGATTGAAAGAGCGGGACGGTGTTGAACGCCTGCCCTGGCCCTAATCGCGCCAACACCTGTTGCCGGCCCTGGAGCGATGTCCGGTAAACTTCGACATCCCCGGCGACGATGAAATACGCCGCCTCGCACGGCTCGCCTTCGACCACGATCACCGTCTCGGCGGGATATGCACGCGGAACCACGATGTCGGCGATGCAGGCGAACACACCTTCGGAGAGTACGCTCTTTTCGGAGAGTGCGCTCTCTGGGCTTGATGTCAGGGACAGCGCGTCGTGGACCGCGGGCACGCGTGGTCGATTGGACTCTGGCATTATTGGTGGACGATCATAGGCAAGTGAACGAGTGCATTGATGATGATCTGGACGGCGCCTTCGGTTTCCCACTTGCCCGTGTTGATGATGAGGTGGTAGAGCAGGGGATTGTCCCAGTCGATGTCGTGGAAGCGCTCCAGATAAGCGCGGGCAGCTTCGCCTCGGCGATTGACCCGCGTCGTGGCTTCATCCAGGTTGACGTTCTCCGTCGATTGGACGCGCAGCACGCGCGCGCCGAGTGGCGCGACGATGCGCACGTGGAGAACGCCCGGATGTTCGCGCAGGATCGCCTGCCCGCCGCGCCCCACGATGACGACGTTATCGTGCCTGTGCGCCCCGATGATCGTCTCTTTGATCAGATTGACGCTCCGCGCTTCGTCGAGTGCCTCGACCGGCAAGGCCCGTTGGGTGTCGCTGCTCGTCCAGGCATCGGCTGCTGAGCGATTTCTACCGAGCAACCGATCCAGGAATCCGCGCATTTTGTACGTGTCCTCGGAAAAATCGACGACATCGCTCTTGGAAATGCCCGTCTCGGAAGCGACTTGTGCCATGAGGTTCTTGTCGAAGTAGCTGTAGCCAAGCGCCTCGCACACACGCTTCGCGATGGCGTCTCCGCCACTGCCATACTGCCGTGAAATCGTAATGACTGGCATTGCTTACCTCCTCCAAAATAGTTGAAAGTTGCAAGTTGAAAGTCGAGAAATCCGTTAAAATCCGTTTAATCCGTTGACAAAACTAGCCGAGGTGTAAGGCCGGTTCGATCGTTTGACGTGGCCTGATGCATCTTTATGATACCAGATTCCAGGATGTTTTGCAATAATGTTATAATGGACCAAAAAACGAGGTGGGCTATGAAAATCCGTTCGATCACCATTTTTGCCGATTCGGCGAATTTAGAGGACAGTACGCGTCTGGCGGAGCTGGGGGCTTTCTCCCAGGCGGCTCGTCATGCCTACATCGATGCCGGTTTTGAGGTGCAGACGACGAGGCTGGCGTTGGATGAACTCCCGACGCATCAGTCTGATCCCGTTCACTATGCGGTCACGCTGGAAGCCCTGGCTCGCGAGTATGGCTTTGAGTACCTCTCACTTGGCCCTGTTTCCGGTGAAATGTTGCCGCACTTACCTGCGATTTTGGTGGCGACGCAGTCGGTCTTTGCGACAGCTCACATCGTCAACCCGGCGAGCGGTGAAATCGACGGCGAGACTGTGCGGATGGCAGCACAGGTGATCCGCGAAGCATCCCAAATCGACGCCGGGTTTGGCAATCTGCGTTTCGCGGCGCTGGCGCACGTACTGCCGGGCACGCCTTTCTTCCCGGCGGCGTATCACGATGGCGGCGCGCCGGCTTTCGCCATAGCGACGGAGGCGGCAGACCTGGCGGTCGATGCGTGCGACGCGGCTTCCGATCTGGCGGACGCGCACCAGCACTTGCGCGACCGCATCGAAGCCGAAGCCGCACGGCTGGTCGTTGTCGCGGAGCAGCTCGCGGGGCAGTATGCGATGCGCTTTCACGGGATCGATTTCTCGCTCGCGCCGTTTCCCACGCACGCGTGCAGCATCGGCGCGGCGTTGGAAGCGCTGACCGGACAACCACTCGGTGCTGCCGGATCGTTGGCAGCGGCAGCCACGCTGACTGCTGCCATCGGACAGGCACGTTTCCCGCGCGTGGGGTTCTGCGGCCTGATGCTGCCGGTGCTGGAGGATACCGTGCTCGCGCAACGCGCCGCCGAAGGCCGCTTGAACGTCGGGGAACTGCTGCAATGGTCTGCCGTGTGCGGGACGGGGCTGGACACCGTGCCGTTGCCTGGCGACGTGAGCGAAGGCGCGCTCGCCAGGGTGCTCTTCGACGTGGCGGCGCTGGCCGTGCGCCTGCACAAACCTCTGACGGCGCGGTTGATGCCGCTGCCGGGAAAAGTCGCCGGGGATGCGGTGCATTTCGACTTCGCTTACTTTGCCGATGGGGGCGTGCTTGCGCTGGCTGGCGCTGCGGGCGAGGGGCTGATGGAGCGCACGGCGGCACTACATTTGTTACGACATCAAACCTGACAGGTTTTAGGCGAACATCGTTCGCACGACCTGTCAGGTTTGGAAGTAGTTACTTGTTGAACAGGGCTGCCGTGTCTGTGTTAAGTAGCGAGATGAGGGTGTAGACACCAAACACCGTGCCGTGGGGGACGGCGAGCAGGTTGAAAAAGGCGAGGACTAACGCCAGCACCCGCGCCCACGACCGGTATTGCAACAGCCCGATGCCGGCGACGATGCCCGGCGCGGAAAGCAGTAGCGTCAGTGCCACTCCAACGGTGGCGATGATGGTGATAACTCCGATCGCCGTCCGGTCACCGGAGAACAGGCCGGCGCTCATCATAATGGCGATGATAAAGCAGCCAATCAAGACCCCGAGAATCCCCAAGACGATATGGAGCCAGGCCAGAACTTTCACATTCGTTTCCATGTTGTTTTCTCCTTAAGGAACAAGTACGAAATAATTTACCCATTTCACTGCATTTTCACAGGTTGTTTTGGAACAGTTATTTAGTACCGGTTCCTAAACGTGTGTTTACCTATTCTACGCGAGTCAGGGGGAAAGGTTGCATTGTGTGTGGATGAAAAAACTCCCCCGCGTCAGACGTGAGGGAGTTTGGGTTACTGCGATTGTGCCGATTACTGTGCGGGCAGGCGCACGACGAACCGCGCAATATCGTCCTTTCGCTGTTCCGGCGTGAAACTGCCACCTAACTCTTCGCAGAAGCGTTTGCTGGTGATCAGCGCGATGTCGGCATCTTCTGCTGCTTTATCTTCCCAGAAATCGGCTCCTTCTGGCGCCTGTTCTGGTTTTGCCACGCTGATGGTGAAGAGGAGTCCATCCTTATCCTGAACGGTCTCGTGAATGACAGTGAGCGAAACGGTGCTGTTGGTCGTCCGGCGGGCGACGTAGTACAGCAAGCCCAGCAGCACCCAGCGCGTGCGTGAGGCATCGAGTTTCATCACGCCCAATTCGCCCTGGCAGCGGACGTTCAGCGCGTGCCCGTTTCGCGCAAGGACAGGCTGGCTTACGTGTAACACATCGCCTAACAGCGCCGCGACGTCGAATTCGTCACCGTACAAGTGCGTTTTCCCGGCATCGGTCTTGGCCGTGCGGAAGAGTTCGTCGATCATCGTGAGCAGTTTTTGCCCGGCGTCGTGGATCGAGGTCAGGTCTTGTTGTTGGAATTCGGTAATCGGACCATCGATGCCTTTGAGAATGACCTTCGAGAAGCCGGTGATGGCATTGATCGGCGTCTTGAGATCGTGTCCCATAACCGACATCGCGTTCATAGCGAAAGTTTTCGCCCGCTCGGCCTTGCCTATCGAACACCCCAACCCCACTGCGCCGATCAGGCTGGTGATGCGTGGATACAGCAGCACGACCTGTTCTTCGGTCAATCCGGTGGCCAATTCTCGCGCCAATAGTTCGTAGATTTGGAGCAAAGCGTCAGGTTGCACGTTATCCAGTACGTCCAGCATCACGCCGATAGACTGTGCTGGCTCAGCACTAAAAGGTTCGGCGACCAGCAATTTCAAAAGGTGTTCGGTCGCGTGTAGCAGTTTGGGATGCAGGTCAGCGGCCTCATCAAGAGTAGGGCTCAGCGTAGTCATCAACGCGTTCCAGGCAGCAGCGATATCCTGTCGCCGAGGGTAAAGGGTCTGATAGATTTGTGACTGTTCTTCAGGGTTCATGCTCTCTCCACGTTATGATCAAGTTGATCTCAGATTGTTGTAATTTCGTTATACCGCTATCATATCATGTTCTGAGTGTAAAGCGAATGGCAAAGGTGTGTGGTTGCATTGCCGTATGTCCGGGGTTATAATACGGTGTATCTGAGTTATGCCCTGTCCGCAGGCGGGGTGGGGAGGTGTTTATGGTACAGGGAGCTACAATAGCCGATCTTTTCGCGTTAGCCATCGCGGCAGAGACATCCGCAGCGGAGCTCTACCGTGGATTGGCGGCGAAGTTTGCCGACTACAGTGACGTTACTGAATTCTGGCAGCGTTACGTGACGGATGAAATTACCCATGCGCGTTGGTTGGCGCGTTTGCAGGGCAATCTGAGCGTCGAGCAGCTTGCGGCCCGTGCGGACCCGGCAATGTTGGAAAATGCGCGTCACGCGGCGAATGTGTCGGTCGAGGCGTTGCTGGATGATGTTCGTACGCTTGAAGATGCTTACGAGTTGGTCAACGATCTGGAGAATTCAGAGACCAACGCTGTGTTCGAGTTTTTGATTTCGAGTTTTCCCACGGATGCAGATGTGTTGTCTTTTCTGCGAACGCAGTTGATGGAGCACATCAACCGGCTCGTCACCGCGTTCCCGGAGCGATTTAGAGACCCCGGCGTGCGGCTGGCAGCCGTCGCCCGGGCAGAGGAGGTAGATTGATGCAGATTGAGGTCATAACCGGCGCGCTGCAAACGGTGACGGCGCAGGCGATTGTGGTGAATCTTTTCGAAGGCGTGACCGTCCCTGGCGGCGCGACGGGCGCGGTGGACCAGGCCCTTGGCGGTCAGATTCAGGCGCTCATCGCCGGCGGCGACTTTCGCGGCAAGCGCAACGAAGTCGCGGTGCTCTATCCCAACGGGGCGATTCCCGCGCAACGGGTGATCCTGGTCGGGCTGGGCAAGCGCGAGAAGTTTACGCCGGATACGATCCGGCAGGCCGCTGGAACCGCAGCCAAGAAAGCGCGCGATCTGGGTGTGACGCACCTGCACACGATCATTCACGGAGCTGGGATCGGTGGCATTGCGCCGGAGCTGGCGGCGGAGGCTACCGTCGAGGGGACGCTGTTGGCGCTGTACCGCTTTCACGAGTTGAAGACGCAGTTGGAGGAGGCGCGCCCTGACCTGGAGGCGCTCACGTTGGTGGAACTGGATGTCGCGCGCGTGCCTGCACTCGAAGCCGGGGCGCAGGCAGGACAGATCGTGGCCGAATCCACGCTGCTGGCCCGCGACCTGGTGAACCGCCCGGCGAACGTCGCCACGCCGACGCACATTGCGGAGGCGGCGGAGCGCATGGCCGAGGAAACAGGGCTACGTTGCGAGGTATTGGACAAGGCCGCGTTGGAAGCATTGGGGATGCACACATTGCTCAGCGTCAACCGGGGCGGCGACGAACCGGCACGCATGGTCGTCCTGGAACACAACGCCGGGCGCGATGACCTGCCGGTGGTGGCGTTGGTGGGCAAAGGTATCACCTTCGACACGGGCGGCATCTCGCTGAAGCCGGGCGCGAATATGCATCACATGAAGGGCGATATGGGCGGTGCGGCGGCGGTCATCGGCGCGCTGCGGGCGGTGGCCTTGTTGGACGTGCCGTTGCGTGTCGTTGGATTGGCGCCGCTGACGGAGAATATGCCCGACGCCCTGGCGACCAAACCGGGCGACGTGGTGCGCTCGCTCAAAGGACTGACCGTCGAAATCCTCAACACCGACGCGGAAGGCCGCTTGATCCTGGCGGACGCGCTCACCTACGCGGGGACGTTTGCCCCGGCAGCGGTGTTCGACATTGCGACGTTGACCGGCGCGCGGGTGCTCGCCCTGGGCGCTCACGCGGCGGCGGTGATGGGCGACGAGGCCCTCATCGAGCGCCTGCGCGCGGCTGGCGATGCCACCTACGAGCGCGTCTGGCCGCTGCCCCTGTTCGAGGAATATGGCGAACAGCTCAAGAGCGGTGTGGCGGACGTGGCCAACATCGGCGGGCGCCCGGCCGGCTGCATCACTGCCGGGTATTTCCTCAGCAAGTTCGCGCCCGATGACGTGCCGTGGGTGCATATCGATATTGCGGGACTAGATCAGATTGAGAAGGATTTGCCCTACACGCCCAAGGGCGCAACGGGTTACGGGGTGCGGCTGCTTGTGGAAGCCTTGCGCCGCTGGTAAGAATAGCGGATTCTTAGAAGGGGGTGTGGCGGAGTTCTGCTCCGCCACACCCTTTCCTTTTACTGAACTGTCACTTGTTCGTACACCTGGTAGGCGTTGCCGTCGAGGTCCTCGACGATAAAGCCGACGAGATAATCGCCGACTGTGGCATCCAGTTCCGTCCAGGTGAACATCTGTGTGCCGAAGGTCAGCGTGCCGCCGGCTTGCCGTGAAGTTTGCGCGACCTGGCCCTGCGCGTTGAGGTCGAGCCATTTTTCCAGCACGGTGAAGGTGTCCCCGGTTTGCGGGAGGATTTCGTGCGGCGCGCCGTTGCCATCCTCACCGGTGAAGCCGAAAACCTGTTGCAGCACGCCGTTGGCGAAATAGAGGCGCGCGTAGCGGGATTCACCGCTGTCGGCGTAGGTGTACGTGCCATCAACGGTGTAGACGGCTTGTTCGTACGTCGCGCCGTAGCTCTGCGGCTCGAAGTTCGCCACCACGGTGCTGACGCCGTCGCTGATGGCGAAGAGTACCGGCTCCCACTCGAATTCCATGGTGAAGCTGCTGTCCGCGCTCCACACCGGATAGTAGACACCGTTGACTTCGCGGGTTTCGCTGCTCTCCAGGTAGTCGGAGTCGGCCACAAAAATGGAATTGGACGTCTGGTCGTAGAAGCCGACGAAGAGGTAGATGTAACCGACGCTCGCGCCTTGAATGTCGATGCTGAGGAGGATCGGGCGGCCCGGCGCAGCGACGTTGCTCGACAGCGTGATGGGAGAGACTTCGATGCGACCCGCCCCCGGCGGGTTGAGTGTAGCGCCGCGGTCGGGGATGACGACGTCAGCGGCAGCCGGCTCGAAGGCTCGCCCCGTGTAGTGGAAGGCCAGGAAGTCGTCCCACAAAGACGTTTGTGCGAACCGGCCCGCTACGATGTTGTACGATTGGTAGCCGGTGACGGGCGAGGCGTAGAGCTGCGAGTTCGGGAAGTAGAGCGAGATGCCGGTAGCGCCCGGCTTCTTCGCGCCGTGCTTTTCGACGATGACGGCCTGATCCAGCGCGGCGAGCACCTGATCGGCGGCCTGGGTGATGGCCTGGCTGCCGCTCTCGCGTTTCAGCAGTTGCACGAAGTTCCCCAGATCGATGTACGCCGGCGGGACATTGTCTCCGAAGATGTTGGTGAACGATTGGGCGTAGCTGCGCGCTTGCGCCACGGTGCGTTGATTGGCGGATTGCAGCGCGTAGGAGAAGTCGTTGACTTTGCTGACCAGCGCCGGAATTGCCGCCAGGTCCACCGCCGTGAGAGTGACGCTTTGCTCGAACTGTTGCGTCACCTGTCTGGCCGATGGCGCTGCCCTGAAGAAGCCGCCCATAGGCATGCTCTGCCGAAGCAGGTCGGCGCGGGCCTGGTCATCGACGATGCGCTGATCGTCCTGGATGTAGCTCTGCACGATCAACTGCCCCAGGTCGGCGCCGCTCATGGAGGGATAGGCGTTTAGGGATTCGAGGAAAGCGGTGTAAGCCCAGCCGAGAGCGGGTTCGGTCTCTTGCGAGGCGACGGCGTAGCGCGCGTGTGAAGCCAGCATGCTGAAGACTTCCAGGTGGCCCATCAGGCAGGCGTCCATGCCGATGAGTTCGAACCTGTCGATGTCGGTTTGGCTGCGAATTGCGGCCAGCGCCTCATCCAATTCGTGCAAATAGAGCTGGTTGCCGAGCGCCGAACCCAGGGGGAAGGACGTGTCGCCGCGCACGCGCGGATCGGGATCGCTCCACCCACCGGGCCAGCCCATGCCGTGATCGGACATAATCAGCACGTACTTGTCCGCCGGGAAATTGGCGGCGGCCCAGGTGACGAAGTCGATGAGCGTGTTGCCGTCGGCCATGTTGACTTCGCCGAGGTCGGCGAGCTCCTGGGAGCCGACCCGCCCCAGGTCGTCATCTTGCGTGACGTAGAACCGTTTCGTCGAAGTCCAGTCGCCGTCGGCGTAGTAGCCGCCGCGATAGCGATCCACTTGCGCGACGATGTGAACGTTGTCGCTGGAACCGATGCGCTCGGCCTCGTTCAGGTCGATGTAGATGTCCTGTTCGAGGATTTTGTCATCGGCGTCCTGGTAGAGCATCACCAACCACGACTTTTCTTCACCTGTTGTTACCGGGAGGATGGGTGGTGGGGAGGTAGGGTTTGCCGGGATGGCGGTAGGTCTCTCCGGGGCCGTGGTGGGATAGTCATAGGTGTATTCACCGTCTGACGGCTCCGGCAAAGAGAGGTCGCCCAAATCTCCTAACCCGCCTGAGATGAAATAGATGAGGGCGCAGACGACGCACAACACGATGCCCCCCAGGATGATGATGAGGAGTAGCTTGGGTTTGCCGCCGCCACGGCTGCTGCCGCCACGGCTGCTGCTGCTCAGCAGTTGGCTGAGGAGCGATAAAAGGGGTAGTCCGCCTTGACTGGTGCCGCCAGGTGAAGGGGCGCCTCCGGTTGTGCCATAGGGCCGTGAGGTCCCACTGGAACTGGGTGGTCGTGCGGTGCCTGCACCGGAGGGTGTGGATGTGCTGGGGGGTCTTTGGCGCTTAGGCGCTGCGGCGCGTTCGCGTTCGCCGGTATCTCCGGGGCCGGGACGCCGTCGTCGCTGGGCGCGGATGGTCTCCTTATTGTCGTCACTCATTTAGCACTCTCCTTTTCTGTGCCGTTATGTATCCAATAATATGATCCAGCCGTTGTCCAGACGCACTTTGCTTTGCTTGCGCAGGGTCGCCAGCGCGCGATTGACGCTTTCACGGCTCGTCCCCACGAGGGCGGCCAACTCCTGTTGCGTCATCGGCAGCGTGATGCGCACGCCGTCCGTTACGGGCCGCCCCGACCATTCGGCCAGCCGGCGCAGTCGCGCGATGAGCCGGTCGGATACCGTCAACGAGGCCAATCCTTCGGCCTCTTCTGTCATGTGACGCAGCCGCTCGCTCAGGGCGCGTAACAGGCTGCGCGCCAGGGTGGGGGACCGTTCCAGCCCGTGGAGCAGCACGTTCTGGTTCAGTTCCAGAGTCGTGGTTGGCTCGATCGTCTCCACACTGGCCGAGCGCGGCATATCCTCGAAGAGCGCCATCTCGCCGACAATCTCGCCCGGCCCGAAGATGCTGACCGATAACTCGCGCCCGTCCTCGCCGATGACGTAGATGCGCACTTTGCCTTTGACGATGATGTGACAAGTGTATCCCGGATCCCCTTCGTGGAAGATGATCTCCCCGGCCTCGTATTCGCGGGCCTGAGCCTCGCCTGCCAGGAACCGCAGTTCCTCGCCGGTCAACCCGGAAAACAAGGGGAGGGAGTGTAGAAAGGCGACGCGTTCTGTCAGTGGATCTTGTACTTTACGATTGTCGGTCATCGTCGGCCTCATAGCCGGTTTTTGATATTGGGGACGTGTTGTTACCGTTGGTCGATACCCCCATTGTAATCCCATCCCGTTCATGTGCAACCTCCTTCCAGAAATAACGTGTGTGGAGCGGGCGAGACGCCCGCGCTACTTTACCCGCCTTGCATCACGATGCGCAGGATCAAGCCTACCCCTGCGGCTAGAAGTACACTCAACAATGTCTCTGCCCAGTGACCGGTCAATTGCATTAGGACGCCCATGCCGTTGTTTTGCAGGCGAATGGATGTCAGGCGGCGCGGTAGCAGCACCAGTGGGACGAGGGCCACCTGCCCGGCGAGGACGAAGCTGGCGATGAGTACCCGCTCGATCATCGGTTCGTATTTCTCACCGATGCCCAGGTGTGGCGCGGCCTCCGGCCCCCATACGCCGCGCACGATGAAGCGCAGCAGCACCCACGCCGGTTGGAGCAGCAGCAGATAGCCGATGGCGAACGCCAGGACTTTGGGCGCGATCGCGCGACCGCCCGCCACGGTCGCCGGTCGCAGGGTCACGGCGAGGACGATGATGCCGATGTGGATGACCTGGTCGAGCAAGAAGTAGACCATGTCCCAGGTGGCGTCCTTCGCGCGGATCAGGCGTGCCCTGAAGACGTCGATGAGGATGTGCGTCACGCCGATGAGCGCCGCGTAGCGCCACCACCCTGGATCGACGAGATTGGCGCAAGCCACCGTTGTCAATGTGACGATCCCGCCGTGCGCGACCACGCCCCAGAGCGAACGCGATTTCCAGCGCGCCAGAAAATCGAATTGGAAGAGATAATCACCAAGCAAGTGTGCTAAGATCAGCATTGTCAACATGTCACACCTCCTAACATCAACGGATTGAACGGATGAAACGGATTGAATCTGTGCCCTGCAACCCTTTCAGGTTCTATCCTGCCTTAACTATCTTTAGCATAACAGGAGAACAGGCGCGCGGCAATGACGTTCGTCACACCCTTTTTGGCCGCGCCCTTCCCAGAAGCGAACAATAAACGCGTTGCGGCAAAATTAACACGACGACGCTCCCGTCCCCGTCTCGGGGACGGGCTATGCTTGCCCGGAGTGCGCCTTTTGCGACCCCGGGACGGGGTCGCTGAGCATAGGCGTGCGGCTTTTGCCTTAATGCCAATAAACCAGCTTCTGGGAAGGTTTGAAAAATCGACTTTTGTAGTTTGGCTTATGTGGTGGTAGAATAAAGCGTATAGTGTATGTGATGATCTTTCCCCGGATATAGCGCGTGAAAGGTAGGGTTGCGATGAAAGAGGCGGAACTTAGAAAACAACTGGCGTTCAACGAGAAAGCGTTGGATATCGTCCTGTCGATTGACCGGATTCGCGATGTCTCTCCTGGGCCGGCAGCCATCTTCTCCGGCCTGGCGCACGTGTTGTGTGATCAGTTCCACGTGGACGTATGTCTGTTGTACGTGATAGACCGCGAGACGCATGCTTTTGATCTGAAAGTGGTACAGGAGCGCGGACAATCCTGGCGTGACACCGCCGAGGCGCTCTCGGAAACCCGTATCCGCGACGCGATGCGCGAGGGCGAGATTTCCTTGTGGGAAGCCGCGGACGTACTGCCGCCCGCTATGGTGTCCAGGCTCCCTGCCACGTTTCGCATGGCGGCGATTCCTGTCTTTATGGGCGAAAAGCCGCTTGGTCTCATCCTGATGGCGCGCAATGCTCCGGTATTCGACGAGCAGGAAATTCAGTTGATGCACGTTGCGGAAAGCCAGATCGACTCGGCCATTGTTCAGACGTACATACACCACGATCTCACGCAGCGCAACAAGGAATTGGAGACTATCTACAACTTCGATCGTATCCGGGATCGCTATTTGCCCTTCGACGAGATGTTGGACGTGGTCTTGCAGGAGCTGTGCCGCGTGGTTGACGCTGAGATGGGCTTTGTGATGCTGTACAATCAAGAGGGCAAGCAGTTGGAAATGCGCGCGGTGACGCACGACGATCTGCTGCAAAAGGTGGCCTATTACGAGACGATGACGCAGGTAGCGAATACCGCTATTCAGCGCGCGCAGTTGGTCTGTGAAGACATCGACACACCGCAATGTACGATTATGGCGGTTCCACTGATTTTGCGCAACGAGATCATCGGCGTGTTCGGCGTGGTCAACCGTGACCCAAAGCATCGCTTTTCCGGCGATCACCGACGGTTGTTGAAAGCCATCGTGAGCCAGATGGATACCGCAATCTTCGAAAGCCTGGAACAGCGGCGCTTGCGGCGCGTCCTGGGCCGCTCCGTCGATGCGCACGTTCTGGATCGTATCCTGGCGAACCCCAGCGTCGACCTTCTCAAGGGGGAGCGGGTGGTGCTGAGCGTGCTCTACGGCGACTTGCGCGGCTCGACGGAATTGGCCCAGCAGCTCAACCCTGAGATGCTGGTGGAGTTCATCAACGATTACCTGGGACGGATGGCTCAGGTCTTGTACGCTTACGAGGGAACGCTGGACAAGTTCATCGGTGACGAGGTGATGGCGCTCTTTGGCGCGCCGCTGCCGCAGCCGGATCACCCTCTGCGGGCGGTGCGTGTGGGGTTGGCGATGCAAAGCGCACACCAACAGTTGATGGCGGACTGGACTGCGCACGGCATCACACCGGCGGCCTTAGGGATCGGCATCGCTACTGGGGAAGTGACCGTGGGCGAGTTTGGCTGCGAGCAGCGCACCGATTACACGATCATCGGCCACACGGCCAACCTGGGCGCGCGCATTTGTGGGGTGGCGAAACCGGGTGAGGTGCTGATCAGCCAGGAGACCTACGACCTGATCAAGGATGAAGTCGAGGTGACTCCACGCTCTGGGGTACAGCTCAAAGGCATCGATCATGCGGTGACGGTTTACGCCGTGGATCGTCTGCTATATTGGGGTCTGTAAAGAGATAATTTTCCACTCGGCTACAGCTTTGTAGTCTCGGGCTTTATCGTCGTTCCATCGCCGTCTGGTAGCTCTTGCGCACGAAGCTCATGATCCGCCCGATGGCGGCGGGATCGGCGATGAAGACCTTGGTCCACCGTTCGATGGTTCGTTCCCCGGCCTGGAACGGCTCGGTCTGGTTGTCCTGCGACAATGTCTCGATGTCCTTGTGTCGTAACTGCGTGATGACCACACCCTCCGTCACCAAAAAGGCGAAGAGCCGTCCATCGGCGACGTAGGCCGGACACCCGAGCATCCGCCGGGTTGTGACCTGCGGCCACAGCAAGACTTCCTTCTCGAAGGCTTTCCGCAGCGCGTGTGCATCGTCCTCAATGTAATAGTGCATTGTTGACTACTCCACTTGATCTAGCAAAAGACTGACTTCACCGTTATCGTAGCGCACCAGCGTGTGCGGTGCGTCGACGTCGTACCAGGCGCTCAACGTCGTTTCCTCACCGTCAAGGGTGTAGGTGACGTTGACCTTCCAGGTGACGAAGTTGCCTGCGGGTGTCCACGTTGGCTCGCTGCCGGCAACGAGGATAAACGCATCCACGACGTTGACGTATCCCTGACGATTCACCAGTACCAGCGGCTGCGTGCTCCCATAGGCCAGGTCGAAGGGCAGCGCCGAAAGCCGCCAGGGCCATTCGCCATCGAGGAACACACCGGATGGCAGCATCGTCGTTTGCGTTTCGCCGCCCCCTTCGACTCGCAATGTCGCGCCGTCTGCGGTGATGATGTGTGTGCGTTGTGCCGGTTCCGCCGCCCGCGTGCTCTCCATCGCCTGCACCGACAGATCGGCTTTGGCCCAGATGATGCGTTCCGTGCTTGCGTACGCGTTCCCTGACGCGCTGTATTCCGGGAGCGAGATCCCCTCGAAGTTCTCCGGAAGCTCGATGGGCAGATCGGTTTCGAAGGCATCCTGGCTGATGTGACACGTCAGCGTCAAACTGTCGGCCTGCGGGGCCAGATCGCAATTTGCCTCGCCCACCGTTTCATTCAGGCCGGCCTGGATGACGTAGTGCCACTGCGCGGGGGTGTCCCAGGCGGACGGCGCTTGCAATGCCAAGGCTTCCACCGCCAGCATTTCGGGGAAGCGCCCCACGAGGACTTCGGTATAGGCTGAAAATCCGTAAATGCCGCCCATCACGACGATTGGCACGATCCACGCCCACGCGCGCCATCCCGTTAGCCGGGGCGAGGCCGGCTTTGCCGGGGGCGTGCTCCAACGCCAGATGAGCCACAGCAGGATCGCCGTCACCGGGATCATAAAGAAGCTTAGGCAGACCAGGGAAAGGATCACTCCACCCACCACCGGCATGGAAAAGAAACTGCCGGCAATGAGCACAGCCGACGCGATGCTGTTGTACGCGGCGTGCAGCAGCATGCCGGGGAAGAGGCTGTCACTGCGCCAGGCGACGAATCCCAGGGCGAGTGCTACGGGGACGAGTGCCATTGCGCCCTGGAAGCGCAGGTGATACAGCGTGAAAATAATGCCACCGACGACGATGCCGGCCCACGGGCTGCGCCGTTCGTAGGCACGCTGGACGTAACCGCGGAACATAATCTCTTCACACAGTGGCGCGGCGACGACGGTAGCGACGAGCAGCAACAGCGCCTGGGGGACCGTGCGCGGGAACATCGACGGGGACACCGGGGTCGTGTAGCCGAAAACGACCGTGGTGACCAGGTTGAGCATCACGCCGATCATCCACAGCCCCAGCGCCAGCGCCCCGCTCAGGCCGACGAGGCGCCAACCAGGCCAGCGCCAGCGCAGTATCCCGCTGATAGAGCGCCATGGAACCCCGCGTTTCTCGATTCGCAGGAAGATCAAAGCGCCCACCGCTAATGCAACTTCGACGGCGATGCCGACAACGTACTGCGCGCTGACGTCCTGGAATGCATAGCTGCTCCATATCAGCGTGATCAGGCCGAGCAGCAGGTAGACGTTGACGGCGAGCAGCGACGGTGTCTGGCGTGGCGAGTCCGTCTCGATGCATTGTGGTTTGGTATCTGACGTGATTATCATCCGCTATGTTTTTGCCTGTATATTGCGTGCCCTACGTGATCAGTCCTGCGCTACCAGTACAAGGTCACACGTAATTGTGGTCCCTTTTTTGACTGTACATTCTGTCGTCAGTGTGCCAACCCCGGATTTGCTTGCGGCGACTTGATGTTTTCCTGCCGGCGCCTCAGCCACGGAGTACTTGCCATTTTCATCGGTGATAACCGACTGACCGGCCACCTGTATCATAGCGCCGGAAACGGGTTCTCCGTCTTCGTCTATGACCGTCCCGCTGATGCTCCCTACGCCCTTTGTGCAAGCGGTTAGCGCGAGCAAGAGTGTGATCAAAATCAGCTTGGTTATTGCGAACTGCTTTGCCATTACTTCCCTCCTTTGCTTTCGATGACTCGGTGTAGGTTGTGGTATCTCTTCTACGTTCTTTCCACGTGAAAGGCTGGCGGGACCGCGCGCTTGTGCGCCGATGCGGCGACCATCCGTCGCACGCGGGCCACGACGGCTTCCGGCGCGTCGGGCGCTCGATCCTCTGCCATTGCCGCCAGAATCGCATCCAACTCTGCGTAGGTGATGCCCAACTCGCCCTCGTCCGTTTGACCGGGCCACAGCCCCGCCGAAGGCGCGCGCGCGATCACCGCCTCCGGCACGTCGAGGATGCGCGCGAGCGCCCGCACCTCGTGCTTGTATAGCTCGCCCAGCGGTTCGATGTCCACGCCGCCGTCGCCGTACTTGGTGAAGTAGCCCACCAGCATCTCCGGCCGGTTGCCCGTCCCGGCGACCAGGTAGTTGTGCGATTGCGCCAGGTAGTAGCAAGTCGTCATCCGCAAGCGCGGTTTGACGTTGGCGCGCGCCATATCCGTACCTTCGGGGACGGAGGCCATGAAGGCGTCGTAAACGTCGCACAAATCGACCGTGATGAGATCCAGGCCCAGCGCCTGTGCCGTCATCCGGGCATAGGCTTCATCTTCCGGCAGGCTGTGACACGGCAGCCAGACGGCGAGGACGTGCTCGGCCCCGACGGCGCGCGCCGCCAGTGCTGCCGTGACGGCGGAATCCACGCCGCCGCTCAATCCCACGACGTACCCCTCTGTCCCGGCCCGCGCTGCATAGTCCCGCATCCACGTCGCAATCGCATCTGCTAAAGTGACAAAGTCCATATCGACGATGTTTCCCATTCCGCTCTCCTTGTGGCCGCGATTTCCAAATCGCGCTCCTGTACCGTTATGGCCTGAATATAGCCTTGAGGGGGCGAAAAGTCAACTACTGATCCAGTCTTAATTTGCTAAACGCTTATACGCCTGTTGCACACCGGAATGGCTTTAGTTTTTTATGAACGGATCAGCCGTGACTGTTCAAAAGCTGAGAACACTTTTGAACAGTCACTTTAGGTTTGACAACTGCCCTTCCCGTGCTATACTACGACGCGCGTGGGTCGTTAGCTCAGTCCGGCAGAGCAGGGGCCTTTTAAGCCCAGGGCCACAGGTTCGAATCCTGTACGACCCATTGGAAAAGCGGTTTGGTTGCGAGACCAGGCCGCTTTTTGTGTTTGGAGGGGGTGGGGGTATACTTGAAGTGGATTATGATAGATGATCCTATGTTATGTTTTTGAGGAGCCATGATGGATCCACAACGTTTTGAGCAGAGTACCGCCGGTCGCCTGATTCGCGCGCGGCAGGCTGATGTCGAGTACTGGGCCTTCGTGCCGCATCCCTTGCCGCCGCTGCTCGATTGGGGTGATAAACGCTTGCGGCTCACCCTTTCTCAAGCTGATCATGCCCTGGGGGAATTGGCCGGGTTAGGCCGTACCTTACCCAACCCACATCTGCTTATCGCTCCCTTCATCCGTCGCGAGGCCGTGCTTTCATCACGCATCGAGGGCACGCGCACCAGCCTCGGTGATCTCTATGCCTACGAAAAAGGACAATCCCCACCGCCGGGCATGACAGAGCCGCCCCCCGAAGCCGATACCCAGGAAGTCGCCAACTACGTCCGCACCCTCGAATTCGGCCTGGAACAGATCGGACTCGGTCAGCCTATCAGCTTGTGGCTCATCCGCGGTCTGCACGCACACTTGATGGAAGGCGTGCGCGGCGCACACCAACGGCCCGGAGAGTTCCGCAAGATCCAGAACTTCATCGGGCCTGATAACAACCTACACCACGCCAAATACGTGCCTCCGCCGCCGTTGCAAATGCAGCAATGTATGGCCGATCTCGAGACTTACATCGCTGCCATCCCCGAAGAAGCTGCCCTGGTACGGCTGGCCTTCATCCATTACCAGTTCGAGGCTATCCACCCCTTTGAGGACGGCAATGGCCGGATCGGGCGACTGCTGCTTTCCCTGTTGCTCGTCAGTTGGAACCTGTTGCCGCTGCCGCTGCTCTACCTCAGTGCCTACTTCGAGCGTTACCGCGAGGATTATTATGCCCACTTACGCGCCGTCAGCGAGCGCGGTGACTGGCCGGCGTGGGTGATCTTCTTTCTCAACGGTGTGGCTGATCAGGCGCGCGATGCTGTTGTGCGTGTGAAACGTTTGCAGGACTTGCGCGAGGCCTGGCGCGAACGCTTGGTACAGATCAAGTCCCCTGCTAACACGCTCAAGTTGGCCGAGAACCTGTTTCTCAATCCTTTCATTACCGCGCCCCAAGCTCAGGAATTTTTGGATGTTGCCCACCGTACTGCCAACGCAACCGTTCGGCGTTTGGAAGAGGCTAACATCGTGCAGCAAATTCCAGAACGTGAGTATCCTCGGCAATATGTCGCCTGGGAAATTCTACGTATTCTGGATGAGGACACAGAATGATACTTAAGTATCATTCTTCCATCGAGGTTGATACTTTTTTGGCGAAAAGTATCATAGTGATGGTATCTGCGCTACTTTGATAACGCTTTAGATCGTGAAATCTTCTTCCACTTCGAGCGGTTTGGTTGGAAGACCAGGCCGCTTTTTGTGTTTGGAGGGGGTGGGGGTATACTGGGGATAGTGGTATGCAAAAGTAGCGATAGTGAAATGAGAGGTGTTAGATGACTACAAATGCAGAAACGCTGATGCCCTCTACGCAATTTGCCAGGATTTTTCGAAGCGTTAAGCAGCTTACCGTAAGAGAACAGTTAACATTGGCAAAACTGGTTTTGGAAAGTGTACTGAATGCTAAACCTGGAGAGCAGGATGAGTGGCCTGCCGGTTTCTTTGAGACGACCGCTGGGGCTTGGGCCGGCACGCCGTTGGTGCGGGAGCCGCAAGGCGAGTATGAAGAGCGGCCTGAGTTGTAGCCATGTATTTGCTAGATATCAATGCATGCATAGCCTACATCAATGACCGCAACTCAAACTCGACGTGAAATGGATAGGGAACAAAGTCTCCAAGTGATTCAAACCCTAATCAACCAGTTCGGACAGAACCGCGCTGATTATGTTCGGGCTAGCTCGGATTACAACGAAACCCAACTACGCACCGATTTCCTCAATCCTTTCCTGGTCGCTTTGGGATGGGATGTATTTAACGAAAAACAAGCTCCTCAGTATCTCTGTGAAGTGGTTCACGAAGATACTGTCGAGGTTGAGGATGGTGGGGATGTCTTCACCAAGAAACCCGACTATGCACTACGTGTGGGAGCCGAGCGCAAGTTCTTTGTCGAGGCGAAAAAGCCCGCTGTAGTCATTGCGAGTAACAAAGCCGCCGCTTTTCAGGTTCGGCGCTATGGTTGGAACGCACGATTATCCATCTCTGTCTTGAGTAACTTCGACCAGCTCGTGATCTATGATTGCCGTGTCCGTCCCCGAGCCGAAGACGATGCTCGCGTAGCCCGGCTCAAGGTCTATGATTACACCGAATACGTTGCCAAGTTTGACGAAATCTACGCCCAGCTTTCCCGCGAAGCCGTGTACACCGGCAGCTTTGACGCCCACTTTGGCGTTGCGGAAGAACGCGCCGGCGCGGAACCCTTTGATGAATACTTCCTGAGCCAGATTGAAACCTGGCGCGCTCAACTGGCCCAGGATATCGTTTGGCAAAACACTGCCCGGCAGAATCCAGCCTTGACGCAAGCCGAGTTAAATTTCCTCGTCCAACGGCTGCTCAACCGAGTCATTTTCCTGCGAATTTGTGAAGATCGCGAGTTAGAGCGTTATCATGCGCTCAAAACAATACAGACCTACGACGAACTCAAGGCCTTATTCCGTCAAGCTGATCAACGTTATAATTCTGGGTTGTTCGATTTCATCGAGGATCAGCTTTCCCTCAGTATCACCGTGAGCGGCGAGGTGCTCATCAGCATCTTCCAGGAACTCTACTATCCGGCCAGCCCTTACGCCTTTTCCGTGGTCGAGGCCGGGATTCTGGGCGAAATCTACGAGCGTTTCTTAGGCAAGCAGATCGCGGTTGCCGACCAGCACGTCACCATCGTGGATAAAGACGAGGTTGCGGCCTCGCGGGGCGTGGTGCCGACGCCTAAATACGTGGTGGATGCCATCGTTGAAAAGACGCTCGCGCCCTTGTGTGCCGACCGCTCCCCGGCTGAATTAGCCGGGCTGCGCCTGACTGATATTGCCTGCGGCTCTGGCTCGTTTTTGGTCGCGGCTTACGAATACCTGCTCAATACTTACCTGGAAAAATATCTCCAAGAAGGTGCTGAACACCATACCGGCAAGGTTTACGAAGGCGCACAGAACACCTGGTATCTCACGCTGCCGGAAAGGCAGCGCATCCTCTGTGAGCACATCCTTGGCGTGGACATTGACCCCCAGGCGGTGGAGATCGCCCGCTTCAGCCTCTTGCTCAAGGTTTTGGAAGATGTACCCGCCGCCGCGATCTCAGCGCATTGGCAGACGCAGCACGCCCGCGCGCTGCCCAATTTGCAAGACAACATCCAGTGTGGCAATAGCCTGGTGGATAGTGCTTACTTCGAGTACGACGAAGATGCTCTGACCGATGATACCCACTTTGCCAACCTTAACCCCTTGGATTGGTCTGCGGCGTTCCCTGCCGTTTTTGAAGCCGGTGGTTTTGACGCGCTCATTGGCAATCCCCCGTATATCCGTATCCAGAATATGGTGCGCTACTCGCCCCGTGAAGTGCAATACTACCAGAGTGACGCTTCTCCCTACACTTGCGCGCAGAGCGACAACTTCGATAAATACAGCCTCTTCATTGAGCGGGGCTTGGCCTTGCTCAAACCCACCGGGCGCTTGGGTTACATTGTGCCCCACAAGTTCTTTAGCCTCAAATCGGGTCAGGCACTCCGCAGCCTTTTGGCAGAGGGCCACACGTTGCCGAGATCGTTCATTTTGGCGTACAGCAGGTTTTTGGGCAGCGCCGCACGACTTACACCTGCATTTTGATCCTTGCCAAACAAGCCGCCGAGGGTTTCACGGTTGAGCACATCGACGACTTACCGGCCTGGCGACGTGGCGAGGCTGGCGAGATCGCCGAGCACGAAGCGGAGTATTTGACAGGCGCCTCGTGGGAATTTGTTTCTCCCGCCGCGCATCAGGTCTTTGAACGCTTGCGCGCGGCCCATCCCACCACGCTTGAGCAAGTTGCTAACATCTTCGTAGGCGTGCAGACCAGCGCCGACAAACGCTACATCCTGACCCCGCTTGAAGAAACCGAAACGACGGTGACGTTCAACGATGTCGCCGGCGCGACGTGGACTATCGAAAAAGCCATCCTGCGCCCGTGCCTCAGAGACGTTTCCCTGCCCGCCTACAGCCACCCCCAGGCCAACACTTACATCATTTTCCCCTATACGATCCCCGGCCACCGCGCACATCTCTACACTCCAGAGGAAATGCAAACGCGCTTCCCACAGTGTTGGGCTTACCTCACCGCGCACCAGGCCGCGCTGGAGCAGCGCAGCATCCAGGGCGGGACGCCGGAGACGTGGTATCGTTATGGCCGTTCGCAAAGTCTCACCAAATTTGATGGCACGCCGAAGCTGATCTGGCCGGTGCTCACCATCGAGGCTCGCTATGCCTACGACGATCAGGACATTGTCTTCACCGGTGGCGGCAATGGCCCCTACTACGGCTTGCGCCCTTTGCCGGAGACGACACTTTCAATCCACTACCTGCAAGCAGTATTATCCCATCCGGTCATCGAGGCAATGGTGCGCGCGATCGGCAGCGCTTTCCGGGGCGGCTATCGCTCACACGGCAAACAGTTCGTCAAAGACCTGCCCATTCGCCAGATAGATTTCACCAACGCCGCAGAAAGAGCCGCTCATGGCAGCATTGTGGACCGGGTCAAAACGCTGATCCAGGCCACTGAGCGCGCCGCGGTTGCAACCGTCCCGGCGCAACGTCGGCAGGCTGAACAGCAGGCCCAACGCTTGCGTCAAATAGTGGAGAAGCAAGTAGGCGATTTGTATGACATCACCGAGATGGACCTGGTCGCCGTGGGCGCAATTCTGGAAGAGGAGGCCGGATGACGCGGATAAATGACATCCGACAACCCTCCTACCAGAAATTGCGTGGCGGCTACTATACACCGGAGCCTATCGCCGACTTCATGGCAAGCTGGGCTATTCGCACACCAACGGACGAGGTCTTAGAACCGAGTTGTGGCGACGGAAATATCCTTATGGCAGCAGCTCGGCGCTTGCTGGGGCAGGGCACACCCGCAAAGACATTGAGCCAACGACTTCACGGGGTTGAGTTAGACCCGGATGAAGCCGCCAAAGCCGCCCAACGCCTGCACGAGCTTGGCTTGCCTTTGTCTTCTAAAAACACGATCCACGTTGGGGATTTCTTCGCATACTGTCAACAGCAGCTTTTCGGTGAGAAAGTGCTGACGTTGGTGATCCAGGAGCGCCGCCATTTTGACGTCGTGATCGGTAATCCCCCCTTTGTCCGCTATCAAAACTTCCCCGAAGAACACCGCCATATTGCTTTCGGGATGATGCAGCAAGCAGGGCTAGAGCCTAACCGCCTGACCAATGCCTGGTTGCCTTTCCTTGTTGTGGGAAGCTTGTTACTCAAGGAGGATGGACGCCTGGCGATGGTCATTCCGGCAGAACTCTTCCAGGTAAACTATGCTGCCGAGGCCCGGCAGTTCCTCAGCGATTACTTCAGCCGGGTAACGCTAATCACCTTCCGGCAGTTGGTCTTTGAGGATATTCAACAGGAGATTATTCTGTTGCTGGCTGAGCGCAATCATAATCCAAACTCAGGTATTCGCGCGGTTGAGTTGGACGGCATCGAGGACTTGGCTACCTTGACCACCACGGAGCTAAACGCCGCCCCGCTCAAACCGATGGATCACTCAACAGAGAAATGGACACAGTACTTCCTCGATCCGGAAGAAATCCACCTCCTACGCGAGATGCGCGCCCACCCTGGTATTACGATGGCCGACCAGGTGCTCGACGTGGATGTGGGTATTGTTACCGGGCGCAACGCATTCTTCGTTCTCTCAGAAGGCGAAGTCAAGCACCACAGACTGGAGCCCTACCTTGAGCGGATGGTTAGCCGGTCGGGGCATCTTGCCGGCACGATCTTCGGCGCTGACGATTGGCAGGCCAACGTCACCGCGCAGCTTCCCGCGTTCCTCTTTACGCCCAATGATGTGCCATTAGAAGTATTACCGGAGACTTTGCAGCAGTACATCGCGTTGGGAGAAGCCAAAAGGTACCATCAAGGCTACAAATGCCGGATCCGCAAACGCTGGTATATCGTGCTCTCGGTGTGGGTTCCCGATGCCTTTATGCTGCGCCAGGTCCATGCTTATCCTAAGCTGGTGCTCAACACCGCCCAGGCTGTTTGCACCGATACCATCCACCGTGTGCGTTTTCTGAATGGGGCTAACGGCGAGACCGTGACTGCTGCCTACCTCAATTCCCTCACCTTTGCCTTTGCCGAAGTCACCGGTCGTAGTTACGGCGGTGGCGTACTCACCTTCGAGCCGAGCGAAGCCGAGCGATTGCCTCTGCCGCTGAACAACGCTGAGCGACTCGATTTGACGCACTTTGATCAGTTGCTGCGTCAGAACGATATCGAGACGGTACTGGATATAACCGACAAAGTCCTGTTGCAAGAAGGGTTAGGGTTGAGCGTTGAGCAAACCAGAATGCTGCGCGGGATTTGGGTCAAGTTGCGGGATCGCAGGATTAACCGGAAGTAGTGAGCCTCAGAAGGATTGAAATGCCGTTCCGCCGGAACGGCATTTTGCTTTCTCGTCGTTATCTTCCTTGCCTTGCATTTCACCCTTGACAAATCCCAATACTATAGTATTCTAATACTAGAATACTAAGAGGTGAGAATATATGACAACCCAATCAGAACTCGCCCTCTTAACCCTGCTCGCCGAGCAGCCCTATCACGGCTACGAACTCGAACACGTGATCGAGGCGCGCGGGATGCGGGAGTGGACGGAGATCGGATTCTCGTCCATCTACTACCTGCTGAAGAAGCTGGAAGGGGAGGGCTGGATCGAGAGCCGTCTGGAGGAGGCCGGGCGCGGGCCGGCGCGCAAGATTTATTCCATCACCGAGAGCGGGCGGGAGCAGTTGCGGTCGGCCATCCTGGAGGCGCTGTCTACGTCACAGCGCTGTTATCCCCCGCTGTTGTTGGGGATTGCGAACCTGCCGGAGGTTCCGGCGGCGGAGGCCGTCGCGGCGTTGCGCCAGTACGTGGCAGCATTGGATGCACAGTTGGCGCGCGTGCGTGAGCGCTGGGAAGCACAGAAGCCACTGCCGTACTTCGTGGAGGCAATGTTCGCGTACAGTGATACGGTGATACAAACAGAACGTGACTGGGTAGAACAATTCATCAAACAAGTGGAGGCGAACAATGGACAAGATTGATTTCAAGAAGGAACTGAAACATTTGTACAAACCTTCTTCGCGGGAATTTTCGCTGGTCGAGGTGCCGGAGATGCAGTTCTTGATGGTCGACGGTCACGGCGACCCGAACACGGAACCGGCCTACCAGGACGCCGTGGAAGCGCTTTACGCGGTGGCCTACAAGCTCAAGTTTATGAGCAAGAGGCAGGTGGAGAAGGATTACGTCGTCCCGCCGCTGGAAGGGCTGTGGTGGGCCGAGGATATGGAGACGTTCACCGCCAACCGCGATAAAAGCGCCTGGGACTGGACGATGATGATTATGCAGCCGGAATGGATCGCGCCGGAGATGTTCGCGCAGGCCGTCGCCGAGGTGCAGAAAAAGAAGGATTTGCCCGCGCTGTCCAAAGTCTGGCTGGAGCATTACGCCGAGGGCTTGGCGGTGCAAATCTTGCACATCGGCTCATACGACGCCGAAGCGCCCACACTCGAACGGCTGCACCAGGAGTTCATCCCGCAAAACGGCTACGTGGAGGCCGGGAAGCATCACGAAATCTACTTGAGCGACCCGCGCAAGGTCGCGCCGGAGAAGCTCAAGACAGTGCTGCGGCAGCCCGTGGCGCGGCGGTAAACTGAGCAAGCGGGCTTGTTGGGCCAGATGAAAGCTCAAAAGAGGGCCATTGCTTTTGCAATGGCCCTCTTTAATTTTATAAGATGACGTTCCGTGTGGTGCACCGATTCTACCGGGACAGCGGGGTAGTGTTCCCCGCTGCCGAGAGCCAGGCGTTTCAATGGTTACTGTCGGTTTTGCCATTTTGTCTATTGACAATTTGTTAATAGTGATGTAAAATAGAGATAAATCAATCGGGACTGTATAAGCAGAAAAGGAGGTGAGAACATGCCTAGATTCGATGGAACCGGACCGCGTGGTGCGGGTGCAATGACTGGCCGCGGCCAGGGCTATTGCGCGGTTGCCTACCCCAAAGGCGGCCAGCCGTATGGTTACACCGGCCTTCAGGGCAGGCCCGTGGGTGGCTTTGGACTTATGCGCTGGCTGAACCCTTTCCGTGCTTTCGGACGTGGTGTCCGGGGTGGCGGACGGGGACGGCGAGCGCGGTGGTAAAAACAGAACATTTTTGAGGAGGTGAACGATGCCGGGTGGAGATCGCACTGGACCGCAAGGATTTGGACCACGCACAGGGCGCGGCTTAGGCGACTGTGCACCTACGGAGCAGCCGCGGCCGGGCTTCGGCTTAGGGTTTGGCCGTGGGCGTGGCTGGCGCAACTGGGCGCGCGCAACAGGGCAACCCGGATGGCTGCGCTTCGGCGGGTGGGGTGCTACCCCAGCGCCGGTGGATGAATCTGAGTTACTCAAGACACAGGCTGAACAGCTACAGGCGCAGTTGGATGCCGTGCAACAACGGCTGACAGAACTCAGCAACGAGTGACAGCCTTTTTTCCTGCCGCTGGCCCCGGCATTGCCGGGGCCAGCGGTTTTGAATGTCGAAGTAGAAGACACGCTGGCGCGCGGCGATTTAGCCATTACAAGGTATAATCAACGCACATTCGATTTTAGAGGTTGTGGATGAAGACACGGTTTCACTACGGATTGCTCTTGAGTCTATGTCTGCTAGGCAGTTTGTTTGCGTCGCCGGTGGCGGCCGATACACCGGTCGTGCGCGCGGTGATGTTCTACTCCCCGTCGTGTGGGCATTGCCATTATGTGATCTCGGAAGTGCTGCCGCCCCTTATGGAGAAACACGGGGAGCAGTTCGAAATCGTCGGCGTCAACACAGCCGATCCAGGCGGACAGGCGCTGTATCAGGCCGCGATCGCGCAATTCAACATTCCCCCAGAGCGCATGGGTGTGCCTACACTCATCATTGGGGATATCGTGCTGGTCGGTTCCGGTGAAATCCCCGAACAACTGCCCGGGCTAATCGAGGATTATCTGGCGGCGGGCGGTATAGATTGGCCGGCGGTTCCTGGTTTGGCAGAAGCGCTGGCTCAGAGCGCCGCCACCACCGAACCGGAAACGCCTTTGCCTGAGCAGGACACTCCGTTGCCCACAGCGCCAGCTACCGCAGCCGTTGAAGCAACGCCCGTAGCAGAAGCGACAGCCCCGGTTATCATCCCTGGCGTCATTACCGCTGACGAGGACTGGTTTACACGCTTTGCCCGCGACCCGCTAGGCAACAGCATTTCTGTCCTGGTGCTGATCGGGATGCTCATCAGCGTCCTGTATCAGGGATTGGCGTTGGCCCGCACGCCCATAGAAGCAGCACAACAACGCTGGTCTTGGGCCATTCCCCCGCTGGTCGTGCTCGGGTTGATCGTGGCGGGCTATCTGGCCTACGTGGAGACGCAACAGGTCGCCGCCGTCTGCGGGCCGGTGGGGGATTGTAATGCCGTCCAGCAGAGCGAGTTCGCGCTGCTGTTCGGTTTCCTTCCCATTGCCGTGTTGGGCCTGATCGGCTACATTGGCATCGGCGTGGCGTGGGCGGTGGCACGTTTTGGTTCCGGCCTATGGGTACACCTGGCGAAGCTGGCGCTGGTGGGCATGGCCTGGTTCGGCATAGCCTTCTCCATCTACCTGACCTTCCTGGAGCCGTTCGTCATCGGCGCGACGTGCGTTTGGTGTCTCACCTCGGCGCTGGTGATGACGTTGCTCTTTTGGCTGATCGCCCCGCTCGCGCGCCCGGCGTTGGCGGCGGTCCGCGCGTCAAATGACTAATGCAGTGATCCGTTCTAGTTCAGTGCCCGCGCCCTCAGATAGCTAAACAGGCACAAGGCAACCAACGCTACCTGCAATACAAAGGTTGGCGCCGTAGCCGCAAGCGCCACAGCGCCGATGTGGATGCCGACAATTCCCACAACGATGTAGGCTATGACCACAGGGATCAAGCACAGCAAAACCCCTTTGCGTTCCAACGGTTTCCGGTCGGCCCAGAGCAACAAGAGCGTCCAGCCGAGCATCACCGGCGCGCCGTAAAGTAGACCAAATCGGAAACCGGTATCGGGCATCAAGGTGCTGCCGGTGGTTGCCAGGAACAACCTGGGAAACGTCATGACCTGGGGAGCTGTCGACGTCGATCGTTCCGCCGTGCAGGCGCACGAGTTGGCGTGTGATGGCCAAGCCCAGGCCGCTGCCCGCGCCTTCGTGATGCGTGCGGGCGCGGTCGCCGCGCCAGAAGCGGTCGAAGATGAACGGGAGGTCTTCCGGGGTAATGCCCGCGCCGGTGTCGCACACGCGGATTTCGACGCCGCCCGGAAGCGAAGTCACCTCCAGTGTGATGTCGCCCCCGCGCGGGGTATGTCGCACCGCGTTGACTACCAGATTGCCCATCACCTGATCGAGCCGGCCGGGGTCGCCGTGGATGATGAGCGGTTTGTCGGGCGCGGCGACGCGTAGCGCGATGCCTGCCGACTCCGCCAAGCCGCTGAAGCTGGTCTGCGTGTCCAGGAGCAATTCTGTCACATCCACCGCCTCGAATTCGAGCGCCAACTGCCCGGACTCCGCGAGTGAAAGGGTGCGCAAATCCTCGACGAGGCGCGCGAGTTGGTGCGTAGCTTCCAACGTCGCTGCGATGTGCTCGGTTGTCGGTTCATAGACGCCGTCCAGCACGCCTTCCAGGTTCCCCAGGATGATCTGCAAGGGGGTGCGCAATTCGTGGGCCACGTCGGCGGTGAGGTTGCGGCGCTGCTGGTCGGACCGTTCCAGCGAGGCCACCATGGTATTGAAGGTGTTGATGATGCCGCTGAAGTGCCGGCTGTTGGTCTCCGGCACGCGCACGCTCAGGTCTCCGCCGGTCGCCGCCTCTGCCGCCGATAGCAACTCGGCCAGCGGCGCGGCAATCGTTTTCTTCTATATTCCTATTAACGACCAGTGCGTTGATCGCTTCCAGATTGCCCTATTCTCCTTGCTGTCTCTTATACACATCTGACGCTGCCGACGAAGAGGATAGTGTAGATCTCGGTGGTCGCCGTATCATTA
>OMKS01000868.1_pt1 | contig 28095 bp, 23 predicted proteins | sample 1674721 | NCBI WGS metagenome assembly OMKS01 (sample SAMN06264996, study PRJEB25208) | sediment metagenome | isolation source: hot spring sediment | place: USA: California | collected 2014-09-02 | reverse complement strand
CCCCACCGAAGCCCGCCGCCGCAGCATTCTCTACAAGCAGAAGAGGATCGCCGCTCTGCTGGATCGCTTGGGGGTGGAGGAGGCAATGGTCGAGGAGCGGGAGGAGATTCTTACCGAGATCGCCAACCAGATCAGCCTGCTGCTGGCCACCGATGATATCCGGATGGTCCGTCCCACCGTGGATGATGAGGTGGAGAGCGGTCTCTATTTTGTGCGCAACGCCATCTGGAACACCGTTCCCAGAATCTACCAGGATCTCCTCGCCGCCCTCCAGCGTCATTACGGAGAAGCCCCCGCGATTTTACCCGCCATCCTCCGTTTCCGTTCCTGGATCGGCAGTGATCGGGACGGCAATCCCTTTGTTACCGCTCAGGTCACCCGCCGAACCTGGTTTTATCAGCGGCGGGTGGTGCTGCGGCTCTACCAGGAGGAGCTGCGGGAGTTGCGCCGGGAGTTGAGCCTTTCCGGCCGTCAGCATCCGCCGGTGTCCCTGCTGCGCTCCATTGAGGAGGATGCCGCCCGCCTGTCCCTGGATGAAAACCGCAGCCGCCGCTATCGCTATGAGCCCTATCGCCTGAAAATCAGCTATATGATGGTCCGTTTGCAGCAACTGCAGCAGCAGGCGGAGGCCCATCAACTCCCCGCTTCCGGTGCAGACGCCTATGACAGCCCGGCCCTGTTGGCGGATCTGCATCTGCTGGCCGACAGCCTTAAGGAGAGCGGTTTCGGGAGGCTGGTAAGTCATGGCCGCCTGGGGCGTTTGCTGATCCAGGTGCGGACTTTCGGCTTTCATCTGGTGGCCCTGGATTTTCGTCAGCACAGCAGGGTACACGAGGAGGGGGTGGCGACCCTGTTGCGGCTGGCGGAGGTAGATGGCGACTACAGCGCCCTGGACGAGAAAAGCCGCCTGGAGTTGCTGGCGGCGGAGCTGGCCAATCCCCGCCCCCTGTTGCCCCGAGGCTGCGAACTGCCGCCCGAGATTCGGGAACTGCTGGAGAGCTTGTTGCTGGTCGGGGAGTTGCAGCGCCACGATCCGGCGGCCATGGGCAGCTATATCATCAGTATGACCCATGCGGTCAGTGACCTGCTGGAGGTGATGCTGCTGGCCAAGGAGGCGGGGATCTGGTCGCGGCGGGCGGGCATGGTGGTCAGCAGCCTGGATCTGGTGCCGCTCTTTGAAACCATCGAGGATCTGGGGCTGGCCGAACAGTTGCTGCGCGGCATGTTTGCCAACCCGGTTTACCGCGCCCACCTGGCGGCCCGCGGCGATTTCCAGGAGGTGATGCTGGGTTATTCGGACAGCAACAAGGATGGTGGCTACTGGATGGCCAACTGGGCCTTGCACCAGGCCCAGGAGCGGTTGGGTTCAGTCTGCCGGGAGTACGGCATCGAGTTGCGGCTGTTCCATGGCCGGGGCGGCTCGGTGGGTCGGGGGGGCGGCCGGACCAATCAGGCGATCATGGCCCTGCCGCCGGTGGTCCATAACGGGCGTATTCGCTTCACCGAGCAGGGGGAGGTGATCACCTTCCGCTACGCCTTCCCCGAAATCGCCCATCGTCACCTGGAGCAGATCGTCAACGCCATGCTGCGGGCCGGGGCTGTCGCCGTTGATCGAAAAGCTGGAAACGGCGGCTCGGGTGGTGAGGTGGCTGCCTGGGGGGCGGCGGTGATGGAGCGGCTTGCCAATGCCGGGATGGAGGCCTATCGCAAACTGGTGCGTGATCCCGACTTCTGGGCCTGGTACACCAGGATCACCCCCATTGAACAGATCAGCCGCCTGCCCATCGCCTCCCGGCCGGTTTCCCGGAAAGCGGCCGGCGAGGTGGACCTGGACGGCCTGCGGGCCATTCCCTGGGTGTTTGCCTGGACCCAGACTCGCTATATTGTGCCGGGGTGGTACGGCACCGGTGCCGCCCTGGCCTTGCAGCTCCAGGAGGAAGGGGGCAGGGAGCGCCTGCGGCGGATGTACGAGGAGTGGCCATTTTTCCAAATGTTGGTGGACAACGCCCGTCAGGAGCTGGCGCGGACCCGGCTGGAGATCGCCAAGCACTATGCCGATCTGGCCCCCGGTTCCGGCGCCAAGTTCCACCGCCAGATCAGTGATGATTTCGCGGCGGCCCGGACCGCCTTGCCGCAGTTGACCGGCGAGCGGGAGCCTTTGGACGCCGAACCGGCTCTGCAGCGCTCCATAGGATTGCGCAACCCCTATACCGACGCGCTCAACCTGTTGCAGGTGGAATTGTTGGGCCGGTTCCACGCCTCGGGCGGCGAGGAGCGGGAAGCCCTGCGCGACGCCCTCTTTCTCAGCGTCAACGGCATCGCCGCCGCCATGCAGAGTACCGGCTGAAGGCGGGCGGCGGCACCTCGTCCGCCTTCCGGGTTTACAAAGCCTTGAAGGCGATGAAACCACCGATCAGCAGCACCAGGAAGATTATGGTCAGCAGGTTGAAGTAGCGTTCGATGAAGGTGCGAATGGGGGGGCCGAAGTAGTAGATAAAGGTCGCCACCAGGAAGAACCGCGCTCCGCGGGAGATCAAGGAGGCCAGACAGAAGGTGGCGAAATTGATTTCGAAGGCCCCGGCGGTCAGGGTGAAGAGCTTGTAGGGCAGGGGAGTGAAACCGGCGGCCCCCACCGCCCAGCCGTCGTACTGCTGGTAGAGGCTCTGCACCGCCGCGTATTGATCGACCAGCCCGTACCAGGCCAGGATCTGGTGGCCGATCAGGTCCATGAAGAAGTAACCCATCCCGTAGCCCAGGATACCCCCCAGGACTGAACCCGCTGTGCAGGTCAGGGCAAAGCGGAAGGCGCGGGCGGGGATGGCGATGGCCAGGGCCATCAAAAAGAGGTCGGGGGGTATCGGGAAAAACGAGGATTCCGCCACCGCCACCCCGAACAACACCCAAACCCCGCCCGGCCGGGCCATCCAGCTCAGGCAGCGGTCATAGGCTCGGCGCAGCAGGCCCGGGCTCTTGCCGTCAGCGGAAGTACTCATTCCGCCTTCCAGCCGTGGGCGCCCACCAACTTGACGAAACGGACCCTTTCCTCGATGTGGCTGGTGATCTCACCCTCCTGTTTGCGCAGGACGGTCAAGGCCTGGAGGTCACGATCGCCCACCGGGATCACCAGCACCCCGGGGTCGGCCAGCTGCTCCACCAGGGGCGAGGGGATGCTGGGCCCGCCGGCGGTAACGATGATCTTGTCGAAGGGGGCGCGCTCCGCCCAGCCTTCGGTGCCGTCGTCAGCCTTGCTGAGAATATTGAAAAGTTGCAGCCGGTCGAAGGTCCGCCGGGCTCGGGCCAGCAGAGGTTTGATCCGCTCCACCGTATAAACCTGACGGCAGATGGCGGCCAGGACCGCCGCCTGGTAGCCGCAGCCGGTGCCGATCTCCAGCACCCGGTCCTCCTTGTTCAGCTCCAGTAGCTGGGTCATCAGGGCAACGATATAGGGTTGGGAGATGGTTTGCCCTTCGCCGATGGGCAGCGGGAAATCCCCGTAGGCCTGGGGACGCAACGCCTCTTCCACAAAGAGGTGACGGGGTACGGCGGCCATGGCCGCCAGCACGGCGGGGTCATGGATCCCGCGGGGCAGGAGTTGCTCCTCGACCAGGCGCGCCCGGAGTTTTTCGTAGCCGTCTCTCATTGATCGGACCACGGCTGCTCGTTGTAGGCCCTGAACTCTTCCCTGGTCAGGGCCCGGTAGGCGGCTTCAATCAGGCGGCCGTTACGAAAGGTGGCCCGGGCCAGGTGAAACTCTTCTCGCCCCAGCAGGCTCCGATGGGCTTCCAGATAGAGCCACTCCTCCCCACCTCCCGGGGTCGGGCGGCGAATATCCGGAAGGCCCATAATCGCCATGACCTCCGGTTCGCTGTTCCCCGGACTCAGTATCCCCACGTCGAACGAGAGGTGCCTGACCGGGTGTTGCCGGGAAGCACAGGCTGATAACGAGACCAGCAGCAGGAAAATCAGGCCCGCGGCCAGGGCTCGACAGATTATTTTTTGCATGGTTGCTCCTTGGTTCTGGCCTTGTTTTTGGTGCCGGCCGGGGCTAACGCTGGCAAAATAGCCGGAGCGCCCGCCTTTTGCAACCGTGGAAAGCGGAAGCCGCCACCCCGCCGCCGGAGAGGAGCCTTAGGTTAGTGAATTTCTTGACCGAGCGTCGGGTTTTGGGCTAAGCTGTCACGGTTACATTTTTTGTATCCGTTCACCATGGTCAACAACTTGTCGATTTAACGGGCTGTAATCGTTCAGCAGTGCCGCAGGTTCGGGCAAGCGGCCAAGCCCCGCGTACCCCGTGTACGCAAGCCTGGCTGATCGCCCGAAGATGCGGTGCTGCTGAACGATTACCATTTTTTTGTCGGCCCCGCCCCGCGTGGCATAAAAAAAGCAGTGAGGGGGTTCCTCGATGCGTTGTCCCAAATGTGGTTACATCTCCTTTGACAGCGAAGAAAGCTGCGATAAATGCGGTCGCGCCCTGGCTGAAGTCGCCGCCGCTCTGAGGGGGCCGGTTTTCCGCGCGACCTCGCCGGCGTTTTTGGCGGCGGTTCTGCGGCCGGTCGCGGCGGCCGAGGATGATGCCGGGGAGCTGTTTGCCCCCCAGGAAGCTGGCGAGAGCGACGAGTTTGAGCTGGGCGGCGAGGTTGCCGAGGGGCTTGAGCTGGGTTCCGAAGATGCCGGCGGCGGTTTGGCGTTGGCGGCGGATCTGGACGGCGATGAATTCGACCTGGATGAGTTGGGAGCCGAGCCCCCTGGGCTGGAGCCTTCCCCCCTCGCCGGCCTTGCCGGTGAAGAATCTGATCTGGAGACGGAGGCCACGGCCGGGGCCGAACTTGACTTGGGGGGGCTGCCCGCCGATGATGAAGATTTCTCTCTGGAGTCAGCCGGACTGGAGCTTGATTTAACGGAGACGCCGGGTGGCGCTCAGCTTGAGCCGGGGGCAGAGGCGGGCGGCGACGAGTTTGATCTGGGCGGAGGGGCCGCCGCTGAGGAGGGCGGAGGCCTCTTTGAGGCCGCGGAGCTCCCCGGGGATGAACTGGACCTGGGCGCGGTTGCCGCACCCGATGAACAGGAACCCGCTTCGGCCACCGGTGCCGAACCCCCTGCCGATGAGCTGGAGTTGACCTTGGAGCCCCCTGCGGCTGATGAGTTGGAACTCTCCCTGGAGCCGGCCGCTGATGAGCTGGAGTTTTCCCTGGAGCCGGCCGCTGATGAGCTGGAGTTTTCCCTGGAGCCCGTGGGCGACGAGTTGGAACCGGCGGGCGAATCGGCCCCGGAAGATGATGCGGACGGACTCACCGATTTGATGGATCTGGTTTATGGCGACCGGCAGGAGCGGCCCGCCGGCGGCGAAGTTGAAGATATTGTCGGGCTGTTTGACCAGCCCGCTCCCGCAGCGCCACCCCCGCCTCCGGGCCCTGATTCGGAGATCCCCGCCTCGGGCCTCAAATTGGAGAGTGATGACGGAGAGCTTGATCTGGGGCTCAGTCTTGAGGATGACGAGGAGCTGAAATAGCCCTCACTCCCCATGGTTAGGGCCATCGCTGAGGGAGGAGCGCCGGTGGGGGCTCGTAAAACTTCTTGACATTGCGGTCTCTTTTCAATAAATAGCGCATTCACTTTCAGCAAGTCGCCGGGATAGCTCAGTCGGTAGAGCATCGGACTGAAAATCCGAGTGTCCCTGGTTCGAATCCTGGTCCCGGCACCAGTCAGTCAAGGTCCGTTTCGCCCCCTCGGGCGGGACGGACCTTTTTAGCTTCAGCCGCTAACAAGTCGGCTTTCCTCCCCTTTTTACCTTTTACACTTGACAACTCCCTCGGCCGACGGTAAAAGTCCCTGTTTCGTCAACAAGGATGTGCTTGGCGGCTCCGAATTGCGGGGCCGCTTTTTTTCCGGCTGACAAGCATAAATCGCAAGAACAACGGACAACGGAATCAAACGAGGAAAGCACCATGAGAGACCTGGCCAAAACCCGGAATATCGGGATCAGCGCCCATATCGACTCGGGCAAAACCACCCTGACCGAACGTATTCTTTTCTATACCCAAAGAATACACGCCGTCCATGAAGTGCGCGGCAAGGACGGAGTCGGCGCCACCATGGATTCCATGGAGCTGGAGCGGGAGCGGGGGATCACCATCGCTTCGGCCGCCACCTACTGCGATTGGAAGGGGCATTCCGTCAATATCATCGACACCCCCGGCCACGTCGATTTCACCATCGAGGTGGAGCGGGCCCTGCGGGTGCTGGATGGCGCCGTCCTGGTTCTCTGTTCGGTGGGTGGGGTCCAGTCCCAGAGCATCACGGTCAATCGTCAGATGACCCGCTACCGGGTGCCGCGGATCGCCTTCATCAACAAGTGCGACCGGACCGGGGCCAACCCCGACCGGGTTATTCAGCAGCTGCGCGACAAGCTCAACCTCAACGCCGTGGCCATTCAGGTACCCATCGGCTTGGAGGCCGACCTGGCCGGGGTGGTTGACCTGGTCAGTATGAAGGCCCTCTATTTCGAGGGAGACAACGGGGAGATTATCCGCGAGGCCGAGATCCCCGATAACCTGAAGGATGAAGTGGAGGAGAAGCGCGAGGCCCTGCTCGACGCCGCCTCGATGTTTTCCGATGAACTGATGGAGGCGGTGTTGGAGGGCAGCCCCACCGAGGAGATGATCCGGACCGCTATCCGCAAGGGTACCCTGAGCCTGGAGCTGACCCCGGTGATGATGGGTTCGGCCTATAAGAACCGGGGTGTGCAGGCTCTGCTGGATGGGGTCACCTACTACCTGCCCAATCCCACCGAAGTTGATAACTTCGCCCTCGACCTGGACAACAACGAGGCCGAGGTCCGGGTTAGCAACGATCCCAGGGATCCCACCGTGGCCTTGGCCTTCAAGCTGGAGGACGGCCGCTACGGCCAGCTTACCTACCTGCGAACCTATCAGGGGATCCTCAAAAAAGGCGATTTCATCGTCAATGCCCGCACCGGCAAAAAGACCAAGATCGGCCGGCTGGTTCGGATGCACGCCGACCAGATGGAGGAGATCGAGGAGTCGGACGCCGGCGATATCGTGGCCCTCTTCGGTGTGGACTGCGCCTCCGGCGACACCTTCACCGATGGGACCGTCAACTACTCGATGAGTTCGATGCATGTGCCCAACCCGGTTATCTCCCTGGCGATCAAGCCCATCGATAACAAGGCCCAGGTCAATATGTCCAAGGCCCTGAACCGGTTCACCAAGGAAGACCCCACCTTCAAGACCTTTGTCGATGCCGAGACCAATGAAACCATCATCTCCGGCATGGGTGAGCTGCATCTGGAGGTTTATATCGAGCGGATGAAGCGGGAATACGGTGCCATCGTCGAGGTGGGCGCGCCCCAGGTGGCTTACCGCGAAGCGATCACCCAGCGGGCCGAATTCAACTATACCCATAAGAAGCAGACCGGTGGCTCCGGCCAGTTCGGTCGAGTGGGCGGCTATATGGAGCCCCTGGAGGAGGGTGAGTATGAGTTCGTCGACCAGATCGTCGGCGGCGTTATTCCCCGGGAATTTATCTCTTCCTGTGACAAGGGTTTCCAGAAAGCCAAGGAGAAGGGGGTACTGATCGGGGCCCCCATCACCGGGGTGCGCTGCGTGATCAACGATGGCGCGGCCCATTCGGTGGACTCCTCCGATGTCGCCTTCCAGCTGGCGGCCATCGGCGCCTTCCGCGAAGGTTATCTCAAAGCCAAACCGGTAATTCTGGAGCCGATCATGAAGGTGGCGGTGGAAGGGCCCACCGAGTTCCAGGGCTCGATCATGGGCAGCCTCAACCAGCGGCGGGGGATGATCATCGGCACCACCGAAGAGGACGATTACACCGTGGTGGAAGCCGAGGTTCCGCTCTCCGAGATGTTTGGCTATTCCACCGATCTGCGCTCCTTGACCCAGGGCAAGGCGGAGTTTACCATGGAGTTTGCCGCCTATCGTCCGGTGCCCAAAAGTGTCTCCGAGCAGTTGATCGCCGAGGCCAAAAAAGAGAAGGAAAAAAAGTAGGAGACCGCCGCCATGCTTAAGCAGGAATTGATTCAAAAAAATCCGATTCGTCATCTCAACTCCGGCGACGAGGGCAAAATCACCGCCCGGATGGGCCTGGTCGTGGCCCGGGCCGGCCTGGGTAAGACCGCCATGCTGGTCCAGATCGCCCTGGATTCCCTGCTCCAGGGTAAACAGGTGATCCACGTCAGTGTCGGTCAGGGCCTGGAAAAGACCAGGATCTGGTATGATGACATCTTCAAGGATATCGTGGAGAACTGCAACCTGAGCAACCCCTACGAGATCTACGACGAGATCATGCGTAACCGGATGATCATGACCTTCAAGGAGTCCACCCTCACCCGGGCCCGCCTGGAGGAGCGGTTGAACGATCTGGTCTTCCAGAACATCATCCGGCCCGGCTGCGTGGTGGTCGATGGTTACGATTTTAAGGGCGGAGATCGTCGGGTACTGGCCGACCTGAAAGAGATGGCCCAGTCCATGGGATTGCAGCTCTGGTTTTCGGCGGTGAGCCATCGCGATGATGAGCGGACCAGCCCCAGCGGTGTGCCCGCCCCCTGCCACGAACTGGAAGACCTCTTCGACACCGTGGTTCTGTTGCAGCCCGCCGCCGGCAGTGAGTGCATCGATCTCAACATCATTAAAAACAGTTCCGGTGGAGGGGTGGCCGACACCCCGCTGTTGCAGCTTGACCCCATCACCTTTATGATCAAGGAGGGTTGTTGAGCCGCCCGGCCATGAAGTTTCGTCCCTGTATCGATCTGCACGAGGGCCGGGTCAAGCAGATTGTCGGCTCCACCCTGGCCGATGGCGCCCGGGCCGCCCTGACCACCAATTTTACCTCCGAGCATCCCGCCGCCTATTATGCCGAGCTGTACCGGGGGGACGGTTTGGCGGGAGGGCACGTGATCATGCTGGGGCCGGGGAACGAGGCGGCGGCAGCTTCGGCTCTGGCTGCCTGGCCCGGCGGGTTGCAGGTCGGGGGCGGGATCACTGCCGATAACGCCGCCGAGTGGCTGGACCGGGGGGCGGCGGCGGTGATCGTTACCTCCTACGTTTTTCGGGACGGGCTGGTGCTGGCTCACCGCCTGGAGAAGCTGGTCAAGGCGGTGGGCCGGGAACGACTGGTGCTTGATCTCAGTTGCCGCAAGCGGGATGGGCGGTACCTGGTGGTCACCGATCGTTGGCAAAAGTTTACCGAGATGGTGGTGGACGCCGCCGCCCTGGACTATTTCTCCCGCTACTGTGCTGAATTCCTGATCCACGCGGTGGATGTGGAGGGCAAGTGCGCCGGGGTGGCCGAGGATCTGCTGTGCCTGCTGGCCGAGTCATCCCCCTTGCCCACCACCTACGCCGGCGGGGTGGCAACCATGGCCGACATGTATCGTATCCGTGAGTTGGGACGCGATCGTTTGGATGCTACCATCGGCAGCGCCTTGGACATTTTCGGCGGCAGTGGGGTAAGATACCGGGATGCGGTTGCCTTTAACAGGGGGCAGACGGCGGATTAAACCGAAGCGCTGTGGTAACGGGCCTTTCGGTTCCTCTCGCCCTGCTTTCTGTTCACTGACGAGGGGGGTGTGTGGCCGGCGAGCGGCAGGAAAAGCTGATTCGTGAATTTATCGATCGGATGCCGAGTCTCCCCACCACCGTCACCAAGGTGCTGGAGATCTGCAACCAGCCCGATACTTCGCCCAATGACCTCAATCGGGTCATCTATCTGGATCCGGTGCTCACCGGCCAGGTCCTCAGGCTGATCAATTCCGCCTACTACTCTTTGCCCAATCAGATCGGCTCCTTGACCCGGGCCATCATCATGCTGGGCATCAACACCGTTAAAAATCTGACTCTGAGTACCGCCGTTTTGGGCAGTATGGGCCGAACCGATTCGTTTCGGGCCCTGGATATGGACCAGTTCTGGACCCACTCCCTGGGGGTGGGGGTCACCGCCAAGTCCCTGGCGGCTCGGCGCGGCATCGTCCGGCAGCAGCGGGAGGAGTTTTTTGTTGCCGGCCTGTTGCACGATCTGGGCAAGATTCCTCTGAACGCCTGCTTTCCCGAAGAGTATGGTCGGATCCTGGAGTTGGCCGCCGGCAAACGGGTGCCGCTGGATCGGGTCGAGGTGGCGGTGTTGGGGCTGGATCACTGCCGGGTGGGACGGATGATCGGCGAAAAGTGGCAACTGAGTTCCGGCCTGGTGGAGCTGCTGGCCGGTCATCATCACATCGTCGAGGCTGACCGGGAGAGCCCCGCAGGGGAGAAGTCCGCCCTGATCGGCCTGGTGTCCCTGGCCGACTCCTATGTTAATCTGCTGGGCCTGGGTTCGGCCGGTAACCGTTATCCCGATCGGGAAGCTCTGAAAATTTTGGCCCGCACCTGGGGGGTCAACAAGCAAACCCTGACGGAATTGGATTCCGAGGTGCGCCAGGAGATCGAAAAGGCTAGGATATTCCTGGCGGTGGCCGCCGCCTCCTAGTCCGGGGTGGATAAAGGTTGCAAAAAGGAGGGTGGGAAGGGATGAGCATCAAGGTGAAATTTTGGGGGGTGCGGGGCTCGGTGCCTTGTCCGGGGCCGGAGACGGTCCGCTATGGGGGTAATACCGCCTGTATCGAAGTCCGTTTTCCCGAACTTGATAACCGCCTGCTGATAATCGATGCCGGCTCGGGCTTGCGGGGATTGGGCAACCACATAATGGCCAACGATTTCAAGCGGGGACCCCTGGATCTCTCCATCTTCCTGACCCATACCCACTGGGATCATATCATGGGCTTCCCCTTCTTTGTCCCCATCTACGTGCCGGGTAACCGGCTCACCGTGTATGGCCCGGTCAGCTACGAGCAGGATACCCTGCGGGGGATTGTCGGCGGCCAGCTGACCTACCGCTATTTCCCGGTCCGCGAGGTCGAGCTGACGGCCGAAGTCGATTATGTCGAGCTCAAGGAGGGGCGGCTGGACCTGGGTGATGGCATTACCCTGGTTACCCGCTACCTCAACCATCCGGTTCTTTGCCTGGGTTACCGGATCGAGTTTGGCGGCAAGGTACTCTGTACCGCCTACGATACCGAACCCTACCGCAACCTGTTTATCACCGACCCCGCCGCCCCCTCCTACGACGAAGAGATGGCCTGGGAAGGCGCAGAGGTGGCGGCGGAGCAAAATCGGTTGGTGACCGATTTCTTCACCGGCGCCGATCTTCTGATCCACGACACCCAGTACACCGAAGAGGAGTTTTTTCCGGCCAAGGTGGGCTGGGGCCACTCCTCCTTTGAGTACGCCCTGGCGGCGGCCTCCCGGGCCGGGGTCAAGCGGCTGGCTCTCTTCCACCACGATCCCGACCGCAGCGATGATCAACTGGACGAGCTGGCCCTGTGTTACGGCGGGCAGCGCGACGGGGTGGAAGTGTTCTGCGCCCGGGAGGGGATGGAACTCACCCTGTAGGGGGAAGCCGGCTTACGAAAACAGTTAACCAGGCAGGTGATTATGCCGAAAGATTAAGCAGGAGGGGGCTTGCTGGACGCGGCCGGGGGCTCTGGGTCGCCAACCTTTTTGAGGCTGCTTGCATGGTTATCTCGGATGAATTCAAATTTCCCCGGGTCTTGCCGGTGGACCCGTTCCGCAAGGAGCGCAAGGTGGAAGCGGTTTTCGCCATCCCGGCCATCGCCAGGATCGGCGCCTTCAAGCGGGGCTGGAATCGCAACCGGCAAGAGGAGCGGCCGCCTCCCCGGCGGCATCGCCTGCGGCCGGAAGAGGAACAGGAGGTACGGCGGCAGGTGGAACAGGCCAATCGCAACTTCGAAAACCATGGCATTTTGTTGCGGCTCCTCCTCACGCGCACCGATGAAGGCTATCAGCTGGACGTTTATGACTGCACCGGTGACACGGAGTGCCGGGTGGCCAGCGATCTCCAGGTCACCTTCGAAGAGCTGCCAGCCCTGCTTCGCAACTTGGAAGAGGAGGCGGGGCTGCTGATTGACACCATTACCTGAAATCCATTTTTTTGTCTTGAAATCCCTTGGCAAACATGCTACCAATTCCTCTTGAAATTCTGAATGACAATTCAGAATACCCGCTCGGGAGAGGCGGAAGGAGTTCATAAAGGAGGAGGGACGAGGGGATGCGTTTATTTGAGTTCCTGCGGGACAACAAAGGGGAGATCCAGGAGCGCTGGGTCAACCTGGTGCTGGACAGTTATTCCGAGGATGCCGCCGCCATCTTCAAACGAGAACAGGATCGCTTCGCCAATCCGGTGGGCTACAGCACCCGCCACACCCTTAACACTCTCTATTCACTTCTCTTCGATCACGACACCCCCCAGTTAGACCAACTGCGCCCGGCCCTGGAAGACTTTATCAAGATTCGGGCGGTTCAGACCTTCACCCCCGCCTCGGCGGTGGCCTTTGTCTACGACCTTAAGGGGGTGATCCGCAAGGCGGTCGGCCGCGACCGCGCCGTGGAAGCTGATTTTGCCGATTGGGAGCAGCTTTACGACACCCTGGACACCGTGGCCCTGCAGGTTTTCGATCTTTACATGGCTTGCCGGGAGCGGCTCTACAAGACCCAGCTCCACGAGTTCAAAAGCATGAATCACATGTTGACCCAGCACGGCTGCCCCGCGGCCGGCTTGGCCGATGATACTACTAAGTTAATGGCGGATGTTCATCCTCTTAATATTCACAGCAAGGAAGCGAGGTAACGGTCAATGAGAGTCCTGAAAGCCCTTATCGCGGTCGTGGCACTGATCCTGGTTGCCCTGGTGGTGGCTCAGGTTCCCGGTGGGCAAAGCCTGCTTGGGATAGTGCTTCCCTACCTGGCATTTGCCATCTTTCTGGGAGGCTTTATCTACAAGGTTGTGGAGTGGGCCAGATCGCCGGTGCCCTTCCGCATCCCCACCACCTGCGGGCAGGAAAACTCCCTGCCCTGGATCAAGCAGAACAAGCTTGATTGCCCGTCGACCAAAGCCGGGGTGGTTGGCCGGATGGCCCTGGAGATCCTGCTCTTCCGCTCCCTGTTCCGCAACACCAGGGCCTCGATCCATGACGGGCCCAAACTGGCCTACGGCTCCAACAAATGGCTCTGGCTGTTCGCCCTGCTCTTCCATTACAGCTTCCTGGTGATTGTCCTGCGCCATATGCGGCTCTTCACCGATCCCGTTGCCTCCTTTATCCTGCCGCTGGAGTTTATTGACGGCTTCCTCGAAGTGGGGGCCACCACCATCTACCAGAGCAGCTTTATCCTGCTGGCGGCGGTGACCTTCCTTTTTCTGCGGCGGCTGGTGCGGCCCTACCTGCGCTATATCTCTCTGCCCGCCGATTACTTCCCTCTGCTGCTGATCTTTGCCATCGGTCTGAGCGGCATTCTGATGCGCCATGTTTTCCGGACTGATGTGGTCACGGTCAAGGAGCTGGCCGTGGGCCTGGCCACCTTCTCGCCCTCCATCAACGGTGAGATCGGGGTCATCTTCTTCGTTCACATCTTTCTGGTCTCTGTGCTGATGGCCTACTTCCCCTTCAGCAAGCTGATGCACCTGGGTGGGATCTTCATGAGCCCCACTCGCAACATGGCCAACAACAACCGGATGGTTCATCACGTCAACCCCTGGAACGACCCCAAGATCAAGCCTCACACTTACGCCGCCTACGAGGATGAGTTCCGCGAGTTCATGGTTGACGCGGGCCTGCCGGTGGAAAAGGAGTTGCCGGCCGCCGCTCCGGAGGAGAAAGTTCCGGCCGCCGAGGAAACCACCGATAAATAGGGGTGTCAGGCAGACGGCTGCTCCGAGAGCAAGCCTTGTTTGCTAAAAACTTCAGATAAGGAACGACGACAATGGCAGATACCAAAGCAGCGGAAATGAAATTGAAGGTGGTCAGGGAGCCGTCCCTGATGACCGGCGCCGTGCCCACCCACAACTGGTGGGACGTGGAGGCGATCTTCAAGCCCGGGAACTACTGCTATCCGGCCAAGAAGAGCATCGCCGAATACCACGGCAAAAACCTGCCCGGCCTCTTCGGCGAGCCCCGCGACTGGGAGGTGGAGAGCGACGACTGGAAGCTTCCGGAAAACTGGAAGGAGATCATCATCAACGGAATCAAGGAGCGGCTGGATAAGTTCCGTTCCCTGAGGATTTTTATGGATTGCTGTGTCCGTTGCGGCGCCTGCGCCGATAAATGCCACTTCTTCCTCGGCACCGGCGACCCCAAGAACATGCCGGTGCTGCGGGCCGAGCTGTTCCGCTCGGTCTATCGCAACGACTTTACCCTGGCCGGCAAGATCCTGGGCGAGATTGCCGGGGCCCGGCCCATGACCTTCAAGGTTCTGAAGGAATGGTTCATGTATTTCTACCAGTGTACCGAGTGCCGGCGCTGCTCGGTCTTCTGCCCCTACGGCATCGATACCGCCGAGGTGACCATGATGGGGCGGGAACTGCTCCATCTGGTCGGGGTCAACACCAACTGGATCCTGGAGCCGGCCGCCAACTCCAACCGTACCGGCAACCATCTCGGTCTCCAGCCCCACACTTTCAAGGAGAACGCCGAATTCCTACTCGACGACATCGAAGAGGCCACCGGAGTTCGGTTGCAAAACCTCAACTTCAACCGCAAAGGGGCGGAGGTCCTCTTTGTCATCCCCTCGGCCGATGTTTTTGCCGACCCCGGGATCTTCACCTTCATGGGCTATATCCTGCTCTTCGAGCATATCGGCCTGGATTATACGATCAGCACCTACTCCTCGGAGGGTGGCAACTTCGGGCTGTTCACCAACAACCAGTTGATGAAAAAGCTCAACGGCAAAATGTACGCCGAAGCCAAGCGTCTGGGGGTCAAGTGGATTCTGGGCGGTGAATGCGGCCACATGTGGCGGGTGGTTCATCAGTACATGGGAACCATGAACGGTCCGCCCGACTTCCTGGAAACTCCGCGTTCGCCCATCACCGGCACCGTTTTCGAGAACGCGGCCTCCACCAAGATGGTTCATATCAGTGAGTTCACCGCCGACCTGATCAAGAACAATCGGCTCAAGATCGACAAGAGCCGCAACGATCACCGGGTGGTGACCTACCACGACTCCTGCAACACCGCCCGGGGCATGGGCCTGATGGAGGAGCCGCGCTATATCCTGAACAGCGTCTGCAACAACTACTACGAGATGCCGGAAAACACCATCCGGGAAAAAACCTTCTGTTGCGGCAGCGGCACCGGCCTTAATACCGGTGAGATCATGGATCTGCGGATGCGGGCCGGCCTGCCCCGGGCAAACGCGGTCAAATATGTGGCCGAGCGGCACGGGGTCAACATGCTCTCCTGCGTCTGCGCCATCGACCGGGCCACCCTGCTGACCCTTAATACATACTGGAACCCCGAGGTCGCGGTTTGTGGGGTATCGGAACTGGTCGGCAACGCCCTCATCATGGAGGGAGAAAAAAAGCGGGAAACTGACCTGCGGGCCGAGCCCCTGGCAGGAATGGAGGGTTAAAACATGTACGGCAGCGGACGAGTCATTCCATCTCTGATAGTTTTTGTCGGTTTGATGACCTTTGCTATCTGGTACAACGCCGGCAAGGCCCAGCAACTACCAGATCCCGAGAAACCCGCCGAGTATGAGGAGTGCGTGCGCGATACCCAGTTTATGCGGGAATCCCACATGGTTCTCCTCCATGAGTGGCGCGACGATATCCTGCGTGAGAGTGGCCAGCGTACCGGAGTCACCGCCAGCGGCCTGCGCTATGATCGCAGCTTGCAGAAAGGGTGTATGAACTGTCATGACGACAGGAAAAAATTCTGCGATGAGTGCCACGACTACGCGGCGGTTACACCGGACTGCTGGGGATGCCATCTCGAACCGACCAAGGAGGCCAGATAAAGATGAAGAAGGACAGGCGAGATTTTCTTAAACTGGCCGGAGTTGTGGCAGCCGCCGGGATCGGCGCCACCTCCGCCTTTCAATCGTTGCTCGGCGGAGAGGCCGAGGCCGCCGGTTTGGCCCGGGTCGGTGCCGCCAAAAAGAGTACCGACGGCACCCGCTTGGGGATGGCGATCGATATCCGCAAGTTTGCCGATAACCAGGAGTTGGCCCAGCGCTGTATCGAGGCCTGCCACTCCATCCATAACGTGCCCGATTTCCGCAACTCCAAGGACGAGATCAAGTGGCTCTGGAACGAAAAGTTTGAAAATGTTTTCGCCAAAGACACCCACACGCGCCAGAGTCCTGCTTTGCAGGGATTGCCGGTTCTGACCCTGTGCAACCACTGCGACAATCCCCCCTGCGTGCGGGCCTGCCCCACCAAGGCCACCTTCAAGAAGGACGACGGGATCGTCGGGATGGATTACCATCGCTGCATCGGCTGCCGGTTCTGCATGGCGGCTTGTCCCTACGGGGCCCGGAGTTTCAACTGGCGCGATCCCCGGGGTACCGATGATAAGGGCCGTCCCTTTATTCGCGAGTTGAACCAGAAGTATCCCTCCCGGACCCGGGGGGTGGTGGAGAAGTGCAACTTCTGCACCGAGCGTTTGGCAGTGGGTGAACTGCCGGCCTGTGTCGAGGTGGCCGCCCCCCATGACGCCATGTTCTTTGGCGATCTCAACGATCCCAATTCGAAAATCAGCCGGGTGCTGCGGGAGAAGTTCACAATCCAGCGACGTCCGTCCCTGGGAACCTATCCATCCGTTTTCTATATCATTTAAGGTGAGCCGTCATGATTGAAAAAGCACTACAGGGGAGTAAGGGATACTGGACCTGGGTCGCCTTTCTGCTGGCCGTGATGGCCATGGGTGGTGCCTTCTACGCCCAGCAGTGGAACTATGGCCTGGGGATCACCGGGATGAGCCGGGATGTGAGCTGGGGGCTTTATATCTCTCAGTTTACCTTTCTGGTCGGGGTCGCCGCCGGCGGTCTGATGCTGGTTTTGCCCTATTATCTGCATAACTATAAGGAGTTCGGCCGGATTACCATCCTGGGCGAGTTCATGGCCATTGCCGCCGTCATTATGTGTCTGATGTTTATCATCGCCGACCTGGGCCAGCCGATGCGGGCCCTGAACGTGCTGCTCCATCCCACTCCCCGATCCATGCTCTTCTGGGACATGATCGTCCTTAACGGTTACCTGGCTCTGAACCTGATCTGCGGCTGGGCGATTCTCAGCGCCGAGTACAAGGGCGTCAAGTATGCCAACTGGGTCAAGCCCTTTATCTACCTCTCCATCCCCTGGGCTGTTAGTATCCACACTGTAACCGCCTTTCTCTACGCCGGTTTGCCGGGCCGTGACTACTGGCTCACCGCCATTCTGGCCCCCCGCTTCCTGGCTTCAGCCTTTGCCGCCGGTCCGGCCCTGCTGCTGGTTGTGGCCCTGATCCTGGAGCGCAATACCCTGTTCCGGGTGGGCCGGGTGGCCAAGGATAAGCTGGTGACCATCATCACTTACGCGGCGGTGATCAACTTTTTCTTCCTGGGTTGCGAGTTCTTCTCCGCTTTTTACAGCCAGTATCCGAGCAAGATCTACACCAAGGCCTATCTCTTCTGGGGCCTGCAGCAGGGTGACACGGTCTACAACAATTTGGCGATCTACATGCGTCTGTCGGTGTTGATCGGGATTATCGGCATCATTCTGATCCTGATGGCCCGTTCCCGCAAATCCGATATTATGCTGGGCCTCTCCTGTTTGCTGATCTTCCTCTCCCTCTGGATCGACAAGGGTCTGGGCATGGTGTTGGGCGGCTTTGTTCCCAACCCGCTGGGAGGAGTCACCGAGTATTACCCCACAGTTCAGGAGTTGGGGATCACCGCCGCCGTATGGGCCACCGGTTTTCTGATTCTGACCATTCTCTATAAGGTGGCGATCGGTGTTAAGCTGGAGCAGGAGTTGAAGCAACCGTCATAAGCAGAACCCCGTTTAGCGGGTTGCATTGCCGTCAGTGATTTCAAGGAAGCAGGTTTGCCCTCGTGGCGGACCTGCTTCCTTTTTTGTAATCGTTCAGCAGCACCGCATCTTCGGGCGATCAGCCAGGCTTACGTACACGGGGTACGCGGCGCTTGGCCGCTTGCCCGAACCTGCGGCACTGCTGAACGATTACAGCCCGTTAAATCGACAAGTTGTTGACCATGGTGAACGGATACCCTTTTTTGTCTTAGTTCTGGCTGGTTACGCTTGGGTCTAGCAAGTTATGGGTCTGGAAATTATTACTTACCAGCAGTTTGCCGCTACAGACCACACGTTATCCCATGGCACCTTTGCCCGGGGCGGTGGGATTAGTTGCGCCCCCTACGATTCACTGAATCTGAGTTACGGGGTGGGGGACGATCCCGGAAAGGTGGCGGAAAACCGCCGCCGGGTCAGGGCGGCACTGGGCTTGCGGGCTTTGGTCTCTTGTCGTCAGGTCCACGGCACCGGGATCTACCTGCTGCGGGAGCCGGTGACGGCAGATCTTGAGTTGGCGGGCTATGACGCCCTGATCTCCCCTTGGCCCCAGGTCGGCCTGCTGATTCAGCAGGCCGACTGTCAGGCGGTGATGCTCCACGATCCCCGGCTGGGGGTGGCGGCCAATATTCATGTGGGTTGGCGGGGCAGTGTCGCTAATATCATCGCCCGGGTCCTGGCCCTGATGGTGGCGGAGTTCGGCTGCCGTCCCCGGGAGATGGCGGCGGCCATCAGCCCGTCGCTGGGGCCTTGCTGCGCCGAATTTATCAACTACCGGCAGGAGTTGCCCCTGGAGTTCCATGGCTACCGGCTGGGCACAAACCACTTTGACTTCTGGGCCATCAGCCGCGATCAGTTGCGGCAGGAAGGGGTCCCGGACCACCATATTGAAACGGCGGGAATATGCACCCGCTGTAATCCCAACTACTTTTCTTATCGCCGGGATGGCCTTTGCGGTCGTAACGCCTCGGTGATCGCTCCCCGGACCTTCAGCGCATGAGCCAGCCCAAAAATATCCGCCACCAGGCCCTCATGGTGCTGCTGGCCCAAGATGAGGAGGGGAGGCCGCTGGATCGGGTTCTCGCCCGCCATTTGGCCCGCCACCCCCTGGCTGATTCCCGGGATCGGCAGTTGCTGATGGCCATGGCTTACGGAGTGCTGCGCTGGCGGGGGGTGTTGGACGAGGTGGCGTCCCGTTACTCCCGTCACCCTTTGGCCAAGATGAAGCCCTTGACTCTGGCCGCTCTGCGCCTGGGGATTTTGCAGCTGCTCTTTTTCGATCGGGTGCCGGCGGCGGCCGCCATCGACGAAACGATCAAGGCGCTGCGGGTGGCCCGCCAGCCCTCCTGGCTCACCGGCTTCGTTAACGCCCTGTTGCGAGCGGTGGCTGGTGACCGCGGCCGGATCAAGCTGCCCGACGAACTGCACAGCCACCCGGAGTGGCTACGCCAACGCTGGCTGGCCCGTTACGGGTCGGCCGCCACCACGGAACTCTGCCGGATCAACAACCGGTTGCCTCCCTTGGTCTTGCGGGTTAATCTGGCGCGGACCACGGTGGCGCAGCTGACAACCCGCCTGGTTCAGGCGGGGATCGAGACCGAGCCGGGAGTTTTCGTTCCCGAGGCTTTGCTGCTCCCCTCCTATCAGGGGCGAATTGAAGAACTGCCCGGCTATGGGCCGGGCTGGTTTGCCGTACAGGACCAAGCGGCCCAACTGGTGAGCCTGCTGCTGGCGGGTGGGCCGTCTGGACGCTACCTGGATGCCTGTGCCGGCCTGGGGGGGAAAACCGCTCACCTGGCCCAACTGCTGCCGCCCGACTCCGAGCTGCTGGCCCTGGAGCCCCAACTTGAACGTTTTACCCTGCTCCAGGAAAATCTGGCCCGGTTGGGGGTTACCGCCCAGATTCGGCAGCAGAGCCTGGAGGAGTTGGTCGCCACCCAACGCCGGGACGGCCATGACGGCGACCAATTTCAGGGGATTCTGGTGGATGCGCCTTGCTCCGGCCTGGGGGTGATCCGCCGCCATCCCGATATTCGCTGGAACCGCCAGGCGGCGGACCTGATTGACTATCAGGGCAAACAGTTGGCCCTGCTGACGACCGCCGCCGAGCTGCTGGCCCCCGGCGGGGTGCTGGTATACGCCGTCTGCAGCCACGAGCCGGAAGAGAACGAGCAGGTGATCGCGCAACTGCTGGCGAGCCTTCCCCGCCTGACCCTGGAAGATCCCCGGCCCTGCTTGCCGGCGGCGGCCCGCCCCCTGGTGGGGGAGGACCACTTTTTTCGTTCGCTGCCCAGCGCCGGTCTGGACGGCTTTTTTGCCGCCCGGCTGAGAAGAGCCTAAGGAAACATGGAACCGCAACTTCTAAGAATCCGGGGTGCCCGGACCCACAATCTGAAAAATATCGATCTCGACCTGCCCCGTAACCGGTTGGTGGTATTTTCCGGCCTTTCCGGTTCCGGCAAGTCGTCGCTGGCCTTTGACACCCTCTATGCCGAGGGCCAGCGGCGTTACGTGGAATCGCTCTCCACCTACGCCCGCCAATTCCTCGGCCAGATGGACAAACCCGATGTGGATCTCCTGGAGGGGTTGTCGCCGGCGGTCTCCATCGAGCAGCGTACCACCAGCCGCAACCCCCGCTCGACGGTGGGGACCATCACCGAGATCTACGACCACCTGCGCCTGCTCTTTGCCCGGGTGGGCCGTCCCCACTGTCCCCACTGCGGCGAATCGATTCAACCCCAGACCATCCAGGAGATGGTGGCCTCCCTGCTGGCCTATCCTGCCGGGACCAAAATGATTCTGCTGGCCCCGCTGATCGATGACAAGAAGGGGGAACACCAGGCGGTGCTGAATCGGTTGCGCCGGGACGGTTTTGTCCGGGCCCGGATCGACGGCGAGATCATCACCCTGGATCAGGAGATCAGTCTGGCCAAGACCAAAAAACATCGCATCGAAGCGGTGGTGGATCGCCTGGTACTTAAGGAGGGGATCGAGCGGCGGCTGGCCGGGTCGGTAGCCACCGCGGTCAACCTGGCCGAGGGGCGGCTGCTGGTAAACTTCCCCGACCAGAGCGGCGGGGAAGGGGAGCGGCTTTTTAGCGAACGGGCAGCCTGCATCACCTGCGGCCGCAGTTTGCCCGAACTCTCGCCCCAGCTCTTCTCCTTCAACAACCCCAAGGGGGCCTGTTCCGCCTGTGGCGGCCTGGGGATCAAGCAGGTTTTCGATCCCCAGCGGGTGGTGCCCGACCCCGCCCTGAGTCTGCGCCAGGGAGCTTTGGCTCCCTTGAGCGGCAAAGGCTCCTCCACCTACGTTAACTCTCTGATCACCGCTCTGGCCGAGCACTACGGCTTCGATCCCGACCAGCCCTTTGCCAAACTGCCGGAGCGGGTTCAGCAGGCGATTTTTAACGGCAGCGGCTCGGAGACAATCTCCTTCAGCTACAGCCGTTTCCGGCGGCGGCGCAGCCACCGCAAGCCCTTTGAGGGAATTTTGCCGCAACTGGCCCGGCGCTATCTTGAAACCGAGTCGGCGGCGGTCCGGGAGGAGCTGGAGCAGTACATGAATGAACAGCCCTGTCCGGCCTGCGGCGGCGCCCGGCTGCGTCCCGAGGCCCTGGCGGTGCGGGTGGGCTCCTGGTCCATTGCCCAGCTTTGTGCCCTGAGTATCCAAGAGCTGCTGACCGAACTGCCGCGGATCACCTTCTCCCCTCGGGATGAGCAGATCGCCTCCCGGATTCTGCGGGAGATCCATGATCGGCTCAGCTTCCTTCACGATGTGGGGCTTAGCTATATCAGCCTGGAACGGCGGGCCGCCACCCTCTCCGGCGGCGAGGCCCAGCGGATTCGCCTGGCTTCCCAGATCGGGGCCCGGCTGGCCGGGGTGCTCTATATTCTCGATGAACCCAGTATCGGCCTGCATCAGCGGGATAATCGGCGGTTGATCAACACCCTGCTCAAACTGCGGGATCTGGGCAACACGGTGATCGTGGTGGAGCATGACGAGGAGACGATCCGGGCCGCCGACCATATTCTGGATATGGGGCCCGGGGCCGGGGTGCATGGGGGCGAGGTGGTCTACAACGGCGATCTGCCCGGCCTGCTGCGGGAGGAGAGATCGCAAACCGGTGGTTATCTCTCGGGCAGGCTGGCCATCGAGGTGCCCAGCCGCCGCCGCCTGGCCGGGAAAAAGGATGAGTGGTTGTGGATCAAGGGGGCCCGGGCCAACAATCTGCAAAAACTGACGGTGGGAATACCCCTGGGGCTGTTCACCTGCGTCACCGGGGTTTCCGGCTCCGGCAAAAGTACCCTGGTGATCGAAACCCTCTACAAGGCGGCGGCCCGCCACCTTAACCGGGCCCGGGAAACCCCCGGGGAGCATGACCTGCTCAGCGGCCTGGAGCGGATCGACAAGGTGATCGATATCGACCAGAGCCCCATCGGCCGCACCCCTCGCTCCAACCCCGCCACCTATACCGGAGTCTTGACTCCGGTGCGGGAACTGTTCTCCCGGCTGCCGGAAGCCCGGGCTCGGGGCTATAAGCCGGGCCGCTTCAGTTTCAACCTCAAGGGCGGCCGCTGCGAGACCTGCGAGGGGGACGGGGTGATCCGAATCGCCATGCATTTTCTCCCCGATATCTATGTGACCTGCGACGCCTGCCGGGGCCGGCGCTACAACGAGGAGACCCTGGATATCCGTTATAAGGGAAAAAATATTGCCGAGGTGCTGGCGATGACCGTGGAGGAGGGGCTCGATTTTTTCGCGGCGGTGCCGGCCATCCGCAACAAGCTCAATACCCTTTTCGAGGTGGGCTTGAGTTATCTCTCCCTGGGCCAGTCCTCGGTGACCCTTTCCGGGGGGGAGGCCCAGCGGATCAAGCTCTCCCGGGAGTTGAGCCGCCGCCAGACCGGCCGCACCCTCTATATCCTCGATGAACCCACCACCGGCCTCCATCCCGCCGACGTCAAGCATCTGCTCCATGTCCTTGATCGCCTGGTGGAGGGCGGCAATACCGTGGTGGTGATCGAACACAACCTGGATGTGATCAAGACCGCCGATTATGTTATCGATATGGGCCCTGAGGGAGGTGATGGCGGCGGCCGGGTGGTGGCGGCGGGCACCCCGGAGGAGGTGGCGGCCACTCCCGGCTCCCACACCGGTCGTTATCTAGCCCCTCTGCTGGCCTCCTGAACAGCATCTGCAGGCCGCCCTTGGCTTTTGGCCGGCTTTTCGTTATATTCATGCTCGCACCGCGACGGACGACAACCCAGATTAATTCACCAGCAAGGAGAACGGTAAGATGAGTGAGGAGAAGAAGGAGGGGGCGGCCCAGGGCCAGGCCCAGGCAAATGCCCCGGTATTCCGGCTGCAGAAGATGTATATCAAGGATCTCTCCTTTGAGAATCCGGCGGCCCCCGAAGTCTTCATGGAGAAGGGGACCAACCCCAAGGTGGATGTTCAGATGAAGCTGAACCACCGGCAGTTGGCCGCCGCCGACAACTACGAGGTGTCGCTGGCGATCACCGCCAAGGTGATCAACCAGCAGAACGGTAAGACCATGTTTATCATCGAGCTGGAGCATGCCGGCATTTTCCTGCTGCAGCATATCCCGGCCGAGCATATGCCGGCGGTGCTGGCCGTGGAGTGCCCGACCCTGCTCTTCCCCTTCACCCGTCAGATCATCAGCCAGGCCACGGTGGACGGCGGTTTCGTCCCCTTCCTGATGGACCCGGTCAACTTTCTGGGCCTTTACGAGAACAATCGCCGCCAGCAGCAACAGCAGGCTGCCGCAACCCCCACCCAATAATTTCCGTTGGTTGCTGGACCAGCCAGAATAGGCAATTAAAAAGGCCGGGCAAATGCCTGGCCTTTTTTTAAAACTCTGGCTGCGGTTTATTTCTAATTGGGGTCCGCGCAGTTGCCGGCAATTCCGAAGGGGCTGGAGGCCCCCGGCGGTGGCACATTCTCATTGATAAGATCTGCCGCGAGTATCGGCAAGGTAAAATAGACCCGGCGGGTGGATTCGGTACCTTGAACCAAGGTGCTGGCCGTCAACTCGACCCCGGACCACAAGGCGCGATCTTTGGTGTAAAGGATGTAGAAATCGGCGAAACCGTTGGCATCGGTGGTAACGGTGTAGATGGAGCCACCCCCCAGTTGCTTGTGGATGGTTGCAACCGCCCCGGGATCCAGTAAGCCATTGCCGTTGTAATCTTCGCCGGGATTGAGGTAGCCGTCGCGGTTGACATCCTCGTTGGGACAGTTGGCAGCGGTTATGTTCTGGACCCAGGCCGTGCCGCCCCAGGTGTAAAAACCCTTATGGTAATGGGTGGCCCAGAGGGCCAGGGCCACATCAATCCCTCCCACGCTATGGCCGGAGGAGTCAGTTACCATCACGCTGTAAGGTTTGGCGTACCTTTGATCGTCGGGAACCACCGCCACCAAGTTGCTCTGCTCGCCGATGCCGATGACGTCGGGATTGGCCTGTAGGTCGAGCTTGGCGGGCACGGTGGCAATAAAGAGGATCTCCCGCTTGGCCTCCAGGCTGCTGGCGGTCGCCGACTCGCAACTGCCGGTGGTGGCAGTGATGGTGGCCCGTCCCGAAGAGGTGGCGGAGATGTTGGTTGTGGCTTGGCCGCCGCTGGTAGTGACGGAAATAGAGGTTAATTCCCCGGGAAAGGTGCCCCGGGTGGTGGCGAAACAAACCGAGGAGTCGTTGGGCACCGGGTTGCCCCCTGCCAGCCATTGCACGGTGACCACTTCATTGGTTCCGATATCCACCTCAGCCCCGGAGTCGGGGGTGATAAAGGTCAGGGACTCGGTGGTGACGTTGAAGGTTTGCTGGGCGGCGGCGCCCAGGCCGCTAGCCGTGATCACATCGGTGTTGTTGGCCAGCCAGTCGCCCACCACCACGGTGACGGTTGCTCGGCCGGTGCTGTTGGTGGTGAGGGAAGCCGCAGTGATGGGGTTGGCGGCCGCCGAGCTGAAAGCCAGATCGGGTACCGGCTTCTGGGCCGTCGGGGTAAGGGTGGCCCCGGAGATGCCGGTGCCGGCCGAATCGCGCAGAGTGACCTCGATGGTGGCATCGTTATCGATCATCACCGAACTGGGGCCGCTGATGGTCAGGGTGGTGCCGGTGACCGAGATTATAATACTTACTTACCCCGTCGGCGGTGGCGGTGACCGTGATATCGCGGTTGGCTTTGTTGGTGGGGGTGGAGAGCAGAATCTCCACAGTGCCGTTGCTGTCGGTTATCAGTTCGCTGACCGGTTCCCAGAAGCCGTCGTTGCTGGCGTTGAAACTGAAGGGAACTCCGCTTACCCCGCGGTTGAGTTCATCCCGGGCGTAGGGGTGATGCTGACCTTGTCGGCCTCCCGGGAGGCCGAGGGCAGTTGCAGGCTGCTGGCGATCAGGACGATATTGGTCACCACCGCCTCTCCCACGGGAGGCGGAGGCGGCAAGTCGTCGTCGGATTTGGCGCAGGCAAAGGTGAGCGCGAGCAGCAGCGAGAGCAACAGACGGGTGGCTGTACGGGTCATAATTTATGCTCCGATTTGGGCTGGAGATGAGAAGGCCATAATTTTACCGGATTGCCGGTATCAGATAATTCGCGGTTGTAAAAGGATAACCAGCTCTTTTTTCTGCACTCCCTTGGCGTCGTGGCGGAACAACCGGCCCAGGAAAGGAATGCTGCCCAAAACCGGCACCCTGGTGCTGTCGATTCGGTCATGGTTGTCGATCAGGCCGCCGATCATCAGGGTGTCGCCGCTTTTGATCCGGACCACGGTGTTCAACTCCCGGATACTGATGGTGGGGAGTTGCACGGTAAGACCGGCAAAAGAGCGCTCATCGATATTGGAGATATTGGAGGTGATCGGGGTCAGGTTAAGCACAATCTCGTTGTCGCCGGTCAGCACCGGCAGCACCGCCAGGCCCAGGCCGGACATCACCGTTTCGGTGGTTACCGACTGGGTGGCCACCCCGTCAGTCACGGTGGTGGTTACCTCAGCGATGTAGCTAAAGGTTTCACCCACCGTGATCATGGCCGGTTGGCCGTTTAAGACGCTGAGCCTGGGGTTGGCCAGGACGTTGCTCTGGCCCTGCTCCTCGATGGCATCCAGCAGCAGTTGAAAGGGGTTGGGGCCGATGGTGGTCTTGGTGACTCCCCGGGTGGTCTCCTCCCGGTTGTCCGAATAGATGATCCCGTTGGGGCCGAAAATTTCAAAGTTGAGAAACTTGCCGCTCAACACCCCGGCCCAGTTGATCCCGGTCTTGTTCTCGTCTCCCAGGGCGACTTCGATGATTTTGGCCTCGATGGTCACTTGGCGGAAGAGCTGGCTCTGCAGGCTGTCGATATAGGCCTCGATCTGTTGCAACAGGGGCCGGGGGGCGGTAACCGTGATCTGGCCGATATGGCGGTCGATGTTGTAGTAGCCCTTGCCGCCCTGGACGTTGCGGCGGGTGGTGGTGGCCGGGGGGCCCTCGCCGTCGGTCGCCGGCAGGGGCACGGTCTCTTCCCAGATCCCCAGTAGCTGGTCCAGGCTATGGCGGATATTTTCCCAGATATCGAAGCGGTTGTCGTTGCTGGTCAGCTTGATATTGCCCTCCAGGGAGCCGGAACCGCCGCCGGCCCCGAGGACGTCACCGCCCACCGCCGAGCTGTAGGTGGAAGCGGTGGCGGGCATGGGAATCTGGAAGTGCTTGGTCTCCCGGTACTTAACCACGATGGTGTTGCGTTGCAACTCGTGGAAGTAATCGACCTGGCGCAGGAGGTTGTCGATGGCCTCAAAAAAATCATCTTCGGCCTGGATGTCGACATCGACCATGAGTTCCCGATTGACGTCGCTGGCCCAGCTGATATTCATCTTCTTCATGGCCGCCAGCCGCCGCAGGATGTCGCGCAGGGGCACCGGGCCGGTGGTGGAGGAGATATCGGCCCCCACCGGAAAGCTGGGAGTGTCGTCCTCGATCAGGGCGGTGGCCGGACCACTGGCTTGAATCCGATAGGTCGGCCGCTGGAACCGGGGCGGCAGCTGACTGTTGTCCACCGGGGTCGGAGCTTCGATCGCCGCCGCCGGAGCAGCCCGCTCAACCGGTTGTTCGGGTGCCTTGGAGGCGCAGGCGCTCAAGCCCAGCGCCAGGGTACTCAGGAGTAGAATGCCCGTGGTGAAGGTGCTTCTCAATTGCATAATGTTCTCCTCTACTCTCCTTCGGAGGCGATTGTCGCCTGGATATACCGGCGCAGATCATCTGGCAGTTCGTAACCGGAAAACAGGATGGCGTGATACTCCTGGCGGGCCGCGCCCGCGTCCCCGGTCTTCTGGTGCAGGCGGGCCCGGGTGATCATGGTGTCCAGGCTATCGCCGAACAGTTGACGGTGGCGTTCCAGCAGCGCCAGGGCGCCATGGGGGCTGTCGTACTCCTCGGCAAAGGCGGCGTAGCTGATCAGGGCCTCCGCCGCCGGTTGCGGCTGGCCGATGGACTGGTCAAAGTATTTTTTGGCCTCCACCGCCCGTTGCATATTGGCCGCGGCCACGGCGGCCAACAGGGCGGCCCGGTCATTTTTCGCGTCATGGCGCAGGGCGATGGCGGCCAGGTTGAGGGCCCGGGCGTTATTGCCCAGCTGCAGCAGACTGATTTTGGCCGCCCTGGTTGCCAGCTCCGAGTTTTCCGGCCACAGTTGCAGGGCCCGCTCATAGGCGATCAGGGCCCGTTCATATTCACCGCGCTGCTCCAGGGTCGAGCCTTCCCGCAGCAGATCCCGGGCTTCCAGGCGTTCCTGGGGCACCTCCAGGCGCTGGCGCACGGTCAGGGTTTCCGGGGCGGCCAGGGTGCCGTCGGCCCGGATAGTCAGCTGGTCGGCGGCCCTTTCCGGCCAGACAAAGGTCTTGGCCCGGGGGGAGATGACGATGGTGTTGTGACGCTCCTCCTTGCGCAGATCCTTAAGGTTCAGCACGATATCGAGGGCGAAGTCCCAGGGGACATCCCGCAGGGTCAGGGTGAGCTGCCCGCTCACCGCCTCGTCCACCACGATGTTCTGGCCGCTGATCTCACCGAAAAAACGGAAAACGTTGTGGAGATCGCTTTTGAAAAATTCGACGTTCACCTTGTGGGCGACTTTTTCACCGAGAATCGGCGCCACCGCCGGGGTGGGGGCGGGGGTGCGC
>OMKS01000867.1_pt1 | contig 28096 bp, 21 predicted proteins | sample 1674721 | NCBI WGS metagenome assembly OMKS01 (sample SAMN06264996, study PRJEB25208) | sediment metagenome | isolation source: hot spring sediment | place: USA: California | collected 2014-09-02 | reverse complement strand
GGAGAGACCGGGATTTCCCGCTTTCAGCGGGATACAATCCCGCCAGAGGCGGGACGAACCCGGGGTGGGCGTAAATACATCTGTTTTTTTTACGATTATGTGCGGAGAGACCGGGATTTCCCGCTTTCAGCGGGATACAATCCCGCCAGAGGCGGGACGAACCCGGGGTGGGCGTAAATACATCTGTTTTTTTTACGATTATGTGCGGAGAGACCGGGATTCGAACCCGGGGTGAGCGTAAACCCACACACGCTTTCCAAGCGTGCTCCTTCAGCCACTCGGACACCTCTCCAAAAAGCGCCATATTTTAATTTATTTACCCTGAATATCCAAGGATTAAGAAACCAATTAAATCCACCCATTTCCGACAGATTATACACTGACTTTTTTAAGGAACCTGGAAAGGAATCATCCAGAGATGTGCATTATATTGCCCGGCGCGTGTGAATATCGTATTATAGTCAATCGCGTCAATGAATAACCGGAAAATATTTTGCCCGTGCGAATTGACGGAAATACTGCCCTGATGACTGCCATCATTATTGGTATCTGTCAGTCCGGTACGAATTTTATATATGTTGACTGCGTGACCGAAGTGTGCCATAACTAATTCGCCCGGATTCTGTGGAAAGGGATTTTCATTTATTATCATTGCCGATGTGATAGTGAGATTGCCCGGATAATCAAGCTTTGGTAAAACGTCTCGCCGGAAATAGGTATTAAGCAAATCGGTATTTTCCTGATCAGATAAAGTAATACTTGAAGGACTACCGGTCATTGAAAGTACTACTTCACTAATCCTGAAAGATTCGTCTATAGGATTAAAAATAAGGGGAGTAATTTTCTCCAGTTTCCAGTCTTTGGCGGCATTATTAGTATTTTGTGTGCGGATAAAAATCGCCCTTTGTTCAGTCTGGTGGGTGAAATTTTTACTGATCGAATCCACCGCCGAGTACACCGTCTGATAATCCCAGGTAATTACGCTGTCAAGTACCACTACATTTGTATCAATAGTAAATGTTGTATCGTAATCCCAGATATCAAATTGCTCCAGATAACTTGAATCCACCTCAAATCCGGTTGTATCATAAACATCTTCAGTGATATAGTTGACGTCAGATATCGTACTGTCGGTCAAATGATCAAAAAGGACTATATCAAAACTACCTCTTAAGTAATACTTTATGTTGATATAGGCAGAATCCCATTTAATATCATAAGCAATTAAGGTATCGGTAATCTGGGTAATTTTTCTCCCGATCTTGATATCGCTGATGTCATAATCAGCCGTATCGGGGAAAGCCACTTTTCCCAGTGTTGACGAAGTATAATCTGCAAAATAGGCGTTTAAGTCATTCAATCCGTCAATAGAAAAGACTCCATCGGTACGGATGATAGTATGAATAGCCTCGACTATTTCATCTCTCTCAGGTACCAGGTACATCTTTTCGATTTTGGTACATGCATTCAACATGAGTAGAAGTACTAGGGTCAGGGGAAACAGCCGGTTCGTCATGAGATAAATATGAACTCTTTTAGGAAAAAATAAAAGTACTTTCGGCGGTTTACCAAATAAACCTCTTTGATTTAATCGGAAATCAGATTGAATCACCGCCGTACCGTATAAAATTTTACTTAAATTTTATTGCAAAATGACTGATTCTGCTTTAAATTTCAGCGCTTTTTCCGAATGCGAGAGTAGCTCAGCTGGTAGAGCCCCACGTTGCCAACGTGGTTGTCGCGGGTTCGAGTCCCGTCTCTCGCTCTTTAATCAAGTCCCTGAAAATCAGGGACTTTTTATTTTATCGTCGGGAAATTAGGGCTTGAGGTGATTTCTATATTTTCTATAATTTCCATATTTCGTAAAATATCTATGACAATATTATGACAATATATTTTGAATATTGTGTTGTTATAAATATGTAATAAATATGAAACTGAATATCACAGTTTGCCAATCGCTTCTCGCAACATCTCCAATTCCGCATGTTTATAATCCATCGTACTCTGCCTGCCGCTGTGACCCATTAACTTCGTAATAAAATCGTGTCTGATTCCGGTTGATACTATAGCGATAATTACTGTTATGAAATTGCTCAAATACGGTGCTATGCTTGATGAGAAATGTTCAACCACTCCGTGGTTGGTAGATTATGGTGTTGCATCAGTGTCCATGAATTTCATTCATGGCTATTCATGTTGAATCCCTGCGGGATTCTTCACCAGTCAACAACAACAATATAACGCAACGGAAAAAGAACCCCGAAGGGGTTTAACATAAATAACCCCGGATGAAATCCAGAGGTCAAACACTAACGCCAAAGTGACAACTCCGATAGGAGTTGAATGTGAATAACTCCGGATGCAATTGGGGGAGGTAGATGGCGACCCATCTGATAAAGAGCGTCAACACCGTAGCCTGGAAATGAATTGACGCTTTACAGACGGGACGATAGACAAAACTTAATTCAAGTTTCTCAGATATATACCCAGGGCAGACTCCAATCTCCTGTTTTTGATTGAACCTGTCCTCAAAGGTTTGTAATATATAGCACAATGTTTAATCAAGCATGAGAAAGGAGAAATGAAATGCCGGAATTTGGATCACCCTTTTCTGGATTGGCAAGTGATCGTAAACTCACCGACGCGGAGCTGATCAGGGCGATTCGCTTTATGGTCGCTGCCGAATATGAAGCGATACAACTCTATATGCAGCTTGCCGAATCAACCGATAATAAGCTGGCGATTGAAGTCCTCAAAGATATCGCGGATGAAGAAAGAGTCCACGCCGGTGAGTTTCTGCGATTGCTCCATGAGCTTGCCCCTGATGAAGAAAAGTACTATACCGAAGGGGCGGAAGAGGTTGAAGAAGAAATGGGAAAAATGAAATAACGCGCCAGTACATAAAAATGGATTTAAAATAGCCGAAATCTGATCAATTGCAGCTATATTTTTATATGTTATCAGTCTGGGGAATCGTCTCGTTATCATAAATTTACTGCGCCAAAACAGACACTGAATGCTTACATTTATATCGAGACTTAAAGTAAATTATGAAGTATCCTTCAGAACACATGATAATTTACTTTAAATCTTCGATTTGAGTATGTAAATATAAAAAAATGTGTATTTTACTATGGTTTGAAAATTGATTTGAAGGAAAATTAAAATGAGCGAACTGGCAGTTCTTTTTATTATCGGCGGTTTAATCATCGTCATACAGATTATTACACTGCTGAGAATCTATAAAATCAGAGAGTCCGGTGTAAGCGATGAGATAAAAATTCTGAAGGATAAAATCACCGCCTTTGATTCAAAATTGGAACTCTTTCCCGATCTGCTTAAGTCCAAGATTGCAGAATCGGTTCAGGAGCAGTTTACCAATTTTACCCAGCGAATCATGGCACAGATTCAGGAGCTGATTGAGAAATTCGGTGTATTTAAAACCGATCTGACCAAATCAATGGCTGAATCGAGCCAGAAAACCTCTACCGATTTAAATAGTTTCAAGGAGGTATTTCAGAAAAGCCTGTCTGGTGATTTTGATAAGCTGATTAACAATGTTGAGAAAAAGCTGGATGCGATTAACAATAAAGTTCAGGAAAATCTGAGCGAGGGATTCAAGAAAACCAACGAGACTTTTAACAATGTCATTGAACGCCTGACAAAAATTGATGAAGCTCAGAAAAAAATAGATAGCCTCTCAACGAATGTCGTGTCATTACAGGATATTTTGACCGATAAAAAGAGCCGGGGAATTTTTGGTGAAGTCCAGCTGAATCATATCCTGCACGCCGTCTTCGGCGAGAAAAATGATAAGGTCTATCAGACTCAATATACTTTAAGTAATGGCAAGATGGCGGATGCTATTTTATTTGCACCCGAGCCCACCGGAAATATTGCCATTGATTCGAAGTTTCCGCTGGAAAATTATAAACGTATGCTGGATACTACCCTGCCGGATAGCGAGCGCAAAAGGATAGAGAAACTATTTAAAGCAGACATTAGGAAGAAGATTGACGACATTGCCGACAAATATATCATACCGGGCGAAACAGCTGCCCACGCCGTGCTTTTTTTACCGGCTGAAGCGATTTTTGCCGAATTGAATGCCTACCATTCTGACCTGATACAATACGCCCACCGAAGGAAGGTCTGGATTACCTCGCCGACGACCTTTGTAGCAGTTCTCAGCACACTGCAAAATGTATTAAACGATATTGAACGACGGAAATATGCCGATATTATTCAGCAGGAAATCATCAAGTTAGCCGAAGATTTCAGTCGCTATCGGGTGCGCTGGGATAAACTGTCTACCCATATTGACACTGTTCAAAAGGATGTCAAAGATATTCATACCTCCACCCGCAAAATCAGCAGTAAATTCGAGAAAATCGCCAGTGTTGATCTCGAAAAAGAGACAGATTTAAAGAAACCTTTGGACAAACCGCTACTGGATGTATCCAACGATGAGGAATAGCCTTTGGACTTCCTCGCTCTGATTCTGATCGCTGTCGGACTTGCCATGGATGCCTTCGCCGTATCTATCGGCTGCGGTCTTACAGTGCCATCACCGAAACGCCGCAATGCTTTCAAGATCGCCTTTTCCTTCGGTGCTTTTCAGGCAGTGATGCCGGTAATTGGCTGGTGGGTTGGTCGTTTTTTCGCCCAATATATTAAAAAATTTGACCACTGGATCGCCTTTGGGCTGCTCTTTTTGATCGGCATCCGGATGATCTATAATGCGTTGAAGTCCGGAAAGTGTGAATCGGTCAGCAATCCAACAAATTTTAAAACCCTGTTCTTGCTTTCGATTGCCACCAGCATTGATGCGCTGATCATCGGCGTTACATTTGCCTTTTTGCAGATTCGCATTATCACCCCGGTTCTGATTATCGGAATAATCACCTTCGCAATGTCTTCAATCGGACTATTGATCGGACACCGACTGGGCTGTTATTTTGAAAAGCGGGCAGAAATTTTCGGCGGTATTGTATTGGTTGGAATCGGGGTAAAAATTCTTATCGAACATCTCTTTTTCGGAGCCTGAGCATGCCGGGTGTGATTGAGAAGAAAAAATTGCTGAATGGTACAACCCGCCAATACGAATGTGAACGTATCCTGTATACCCGTGACTTTGGTATTCTGAAATATGTGCTGGATATGCCGTTTCAGGTTGCCCGTTTAGTTTTACCGCAAAATACCGTAACCATGGCATTTTACTGGTGCGACCGACCGTATACTCTTTATCGCTGGTATTTTCAGCGACACAACATCGGTAATTATTTCAACATTGCCGACAGAATTGTTTTGCAGGAAACAGAATTTCGATGGCGGGACCTGAGTGTTGACATTCTGATCTATCAAAATCGGGAGCTGGAAATCCTGGATTGGGAGGAATTACCGGCGGAAATACCTGGAGATTTATACAGATATATCCTGTCAGCGAGCGAACAGGTGAAGAGCAATTATCTTTCCACTATCAAAGAGACCGATGAAATATTGAAAGCGCTGCCTCGATTTTAGAATTTCGGACTTAATTGAAAAATATCTAAACTTTCGGTTTATTAATTCCGATTAATTAAATATATTTCGACTTAGTTTTTTCGCATTTGATGATTCAATAACTGAAGAGAACTATGCAAAGTAATGGATTTATTAATGGACAGCTCTATTTCCCGGAAGATTATCAGTCTTTTTTAGATTTAAGGGAGACAGAAGAGGCAATTAAATATATCAAAAGCATCTTCCAGGATAAATTTGCCGCCGAGATGAATCTGCATCGCGTGTCGGCACCGATTTTTGTGCTCCAGAGCAGCGGCATTAATGATTATCTTTCCGGAACCGAACAGCCGGTGCGGTTCAATATCAAGGCGATGAACAGTCAGGCTGAGGTTGTCCAGTCGCTGGCGAAATGGAAACGGCAAGCACTCAAGGATTACGGCTTTATCAGCGGGGAGGGGCTGTATACCGATATGAATGCCATTCGTCCCGATGAGGCGGTTCTGGACAATCTGCATTCGGTTTATGTGGATCAGTGGGACTGGGAACGAATCATTGCCGAAAATGAGCGGAAATTGGATGTTCTGAAATATATTGTAAAAAAAATCTACAGCGTTTTAAAAAAGGTGGAACAGGCTGTCTGCCGTAAGTATCACCAGCTGCCCGGTGAAATGTTACCCGAATCCATCCATTTTATTCACAGCGAAGAGTTGGAAGAGCTGTATCCCGATTTATCGCCCCGGGAAAGGGAAAACCGGATTTGTGAAGAGCGGGGGGCTGTATTTATTATCGGCATCGGTGCCGATCTGAAAAGCGGGCAGCCACACGATCTAAGGGCGGCGGATTACGACGACTGGATCACTGAAACTACCGCTGGTTACCGCGGTCTGAATGGTGATATTCTGGTCTGGTATCCCATCCTCAACTGCGCGATGGAGTTATCCTCCATGGGAATTCGGGTTGACCGCAAGGCGCTTTTACAGCAATTGACTATTAAAAATGAAGAGTATAAACAGAATTTTCCCTTTCATCAGGGAATCTTAAGAAACGAGCTGCCGCTTTCAATCGGGGGCGGTATCGGGCAGTCACGTCTCTGTATGTATTTCCTCCGAAAATGTCATATCGGTGAGGTGCATGCCAGCGTCTGGTCTCCGGACATGATCGAGCAGTGTCGCCGAAAAAATGTAAAATTGCTCTAAATATTTGCATAGTGATCCGATGGAAAATCTAAAAGTACTTTTACTGGAAAATATTCATCCCAACGCTTCAAAGATATATCAAAATGAAGGCTTATTGGTAAAAACCATTGATAGCAGTCTGGATGAAGATGAACTGTGTCGGGAGATCAGGGGTATTTCCGTTCTCGGTATCCGCTCCAAAACCCGGGTGACGAAAAAGGTCCTGAACTGTGCCGACCGACTGCTGGCAATCGGCGCTTATTGTATCGGTACGAATCAAATTGACATTAAAGCCTGTTCTGAAGAGGGAATCGTCATTTTTAATGCGCCTTACAGCAACACCCGGAGTGTGGTTGAACTGGTCCTTGGTGAAATCATAATGCTGATTCGCGGCATATTTGATAAAAGCGCCAAACTGCATCACGGAATTTGGGATAAAAGCGCTAAAGGCACTTACGAAATTCGCGGAAAGAAGCTGGGGATCATCGGGTACGGGAATATCGGCGCCCAGCTATCCGTACTGGCTGAGGCAGTTGGAATGCAGGTCTATTACTACGATCTGGTGGAAAAGTTAGCCCTTGGAAATGCCCGCAAATGCGATTCTATGGATGAATTGTTATCCAAAGCTGATATTATCACCGTTCATGTTGATGACCGACCGGAAAATCGCAACTTGATTGACGCACTACAGTTCGAAATGATGAAGGATGGGGTGGTATTTCTGAATCTGAGCCGGGGTTTTGTTGTGAATCTGAATGCTCTGGTGGAGTACATCAAAAAGGGGAAAATCCGGGGCGCCGCCGTTGACGTTTTTCCCGTAGAACCGAAAAACAACCATGAGAATTTTCGGACGCAATTGCAAAGCCTGCCCAATGTTATTTTGACGCCACATATCGGTGGCAGTACAGAGGAGGCACAGCAGAACATTGCCGAATTTGTGACCGGCAAGACCCTGGATTTCATCTTCAACGGTGGTACAACCTTAAGCGTCAATTTCCCCAATTTGCAATTGCCGGAAATTCAGGACGCCCACCGTCTGGTTCATCTACATCATAATGTTCCCGGAATTCTGGCTAAAATCAATAATATTCTGGCTGCCAATTCTATCAATATCGTTGGACAATATTTGAAAACCAACGAATTTATTGGTTATGTAATTACCGACATCAGTCGGGAATATGGACCAGGGGTGATTACCGAAATCAAAAATATTCCGGGAACAATCCGCGTCAGAATTTTATATTAATCCGACCGGCGAAATCCGCTGATTGGTAATGAGAAAAAAGGTAAAGATTATATGGCTTATCCGTTTAGCGAAATTGAGAAAAAATGGCAGCAGCACTGGGAAAATGAGCAGACTTTTAAAGCGCTGGATTTTTCCCCTAAACCTAAATTTTATGTACTGGATATGTTTCCATATCCGTCGGGTGCCGGCTTACATGTAGGGCATCCCGAAGGTTACATTGCGACCGATATCGTCGCCCGCTATAAACGCAAGAAGGGCTTTAACGTATTGCATCCCATGGGCTGGGACGCTTTTGGGCTGCCGGCGGAAAATTACGCCCTTCAGACCGGTACGCATCCCAAAATCACTACAGAAAAAAATATTGAAACCTTTCGAAAACAGATTAAATCTTTCGGCTTTTCCTATGATTGGGATCGGGAGGTCAACACCACCGATCCGAAATATTATCGCTGGACGCAGTGGATTTTTCTGCAATTGTATAAAAAAGGGTTGGTTTACCAGGCGGAAGTGCCGGTCAACTGGTGCCCCGAATTAAAAACGGTTCTGGCGAATGAAGAGGTCATTGACGGCAAATCGGAGCGGGGGGGATATCCGGTAATTCGTAAACCCATGCGACAGTGGATCCTGAAAATCACTGCCTATGCCGACCGTTTGCTGGACGATTTGGAGCTGGTAGATTTTCCCGAAAGTATCAAGGAGATGCAGCGTAACTGGATCGGGCGCTCGGAAGGTGCCGATGTCTATTTTAAAATCGTTGGTGCCGATAAGACATTAACCGTTTTTACAACACGTCCGGACACCTTGTACGGGGCAACCTACATGGTAGTTGCTCCCGAGCACCCCATCCTGGACGAGTTGGTTAGCGAACCATATAAAACGAAAGTCAGGGAATATCAGCAGAAAGCCAGTCAGAAAAGCGATTTGGATCGCACCGAGTTGGCAAAGGAAAAAACCGGTGTATTTACCGGTATCTACGCCATTAATCCAGTCAATAATAAAAAAATCCCCGTTTGGACCTCCGACTATGTCCTGATGAGTTACGGCACCGGAGCTATAATGGCAGTGCCCGGTCACGATCAGCGTGACTGGGAATTCGCCAAAGAATTCGGTCTGGAGATTATCGAAGTGATAACCGGCGGCGATATCAGCAAAGCGGCTTGGACCGGTGACGGTATTCTCGTTAATTCCGGTATTCTGAACGGATTGAACGTCAGCACGGCGATTCACAAAATAACCAAATGGCTGGAAGATCATAATTTGGGTAAAGCGTCAGTGCAGTATAAACTCCGGGACTGGGTTTTCTCAAGGCAACGCTACTGGGGTGAACCCTTTCCGCTGAAATTTAACAGCAAGGGTGAAGTCATTCTGCTGAAAGAAGAGGAACTGCCGCTGGAACTGCCGGAAGTTGAAAAATATGAACCCAGCGGTACCGGCGAATCGCCTTTAGCCAATGTCAAGGATTGGGTCGAGTTTAGAGATTCAAAAACAGGGGAGAAGTTCTCCTACGAAACCAATACCATGCCGCAATGGGCAGGTTCCTGCTGGTACTATTTGCGGTATATTGATCCCCATAATGACGAAAAAGCCTGGGACCCCACCAAGGAAAAATACTGGATGCCGGTTGATCTCTATATCGGCGGCGCCGAACATGCCGTGTTGCACCTTTTATATGCCCGCTTCTGGCATAAAGCCCTTTACGATCTCGGTTTTGTGAGTACACCGGAACCGTTTATGAAACTCATCAATCAGGGCATGATCCTCGGCGAAGACGGCGAAAAAATGAGCAAATCCAGAGGGAACGTGATCAATCCGGACGATGTCATCGCCAAATATGGAGCCGATACATTCCGGATGTATGAGATGTTTATGGGCCCGTTGACTCGTACAAAACCCTGGAGTACGTCCAGTATTGAGGGAATTTATCGCTTTTTAAACCGGGTCTGGAACCTTTTCTGTGATGATAGTGGAAACCTCAATGCTGACATTAAAGACATTCCGCCTGATCCCGGAACATTAATATTATTAAATAGAACTATTAAAAAAGTCACCGAAGATACTGAAAACTTACGGTTTAATACGGCAATTTCGCAATTGATGATCTTTATTAATGAAATCAGCAAACTGGATGTCAAGCCACAATCGGAACTGGAAACATTTATCCAGCTCCTAAATCCATATGCGCCGCATATTACCGAAGAAATCTGGAAAGTGCTTGGGCATACCAATGATCTGGTATATCTCGATTGGCCGGTGTGGAACGAGGCATATATCAAAGAAGATAAAGTCAAAATCGCCGTGCAGGTGAATGGGAAAGTCCGCGGTACCTTCGAAATTGAACGCGACAGTACCGATGATGAATGCATTGCGGCGGCGCTGGAGCTTGAAAATGTGAATCGCTTTCTGCAGGAGCGGCAGATTATCAAGCAGTTCGTTGTTAAAAATAGAATCGTCAGTTTCGTCGTAAAATAGTTCCTAAACTGAATAATTCATCAAAATCAAAAATTAATCTTTGTAAAAGGATAGTGAACCTGCAAGAGGGGTAAGTAACCTCAAATAGGATTCAGAAAGTATGATTTTGATTTGTTTACATAATATATCTTATGCGTAGTTATTTTACAGCGGGATTTACACCGCTCTTTTCTCTAATAATAATATTTTCTCGATATCATCCAGAATTACAATCACCTTTTATGAATCAACTGGTCAACCTGCCGCGCCAGCTCGGGATAGATTTTTAACGCCTGCGATTCTCTCAGCGGTAAAAAACAGGCAACTATATAACAGACTTCCCCATCATCAACGATTCCTACATCATGAGTCCAATAGGCAAACCATCCGGTTTTGTGGAACATCATGCTTTTTAACGGTAAACCGCAGGCAAATTTACTGTTATCCAGTTGCCTGCCAAGCAAAACCTTCATCTGCATACTGACCCAGGGATTGATTAACTGATTTGTCTGGACACGGTATAAAAAATCAGCTGCATGTAATGCACAGGTCTCGGTTCCACGAATCTTTTCGTAACCAGGATCTTCATATTTACGACTTAAAAATTTGCGGGTGACTTCACTGCCGTGCCAATTGTATAATTGAAGCATGGCATTAATTCTTTCGCGTTTCGCTATATCTATCAAGCAGTTAGCGGCAGAGTTATCGCTGCGGGTAATCATCAGATCCAGCAGATAATTGATGGTAACTATGTCGCCGTGCTGTAGCAATGGACGGGGATCATGGGAAATCTCCCTAGTCTTATCCACAATATTCGGAAATGTGACCACAATCGTTGAGTCCAGAGCAATCTCACCCAGATAAATTTGATGAAAAATCTCCGCCGCAACATACATCTTATATACGGAAGCCGGATAGATGAAATTGTCGGCATTCACACCGGCAAATTGTGGCTTTCCAGACGATAAATCAATAACCGCCAGTGAAATCTGCTCAATTCCATCCTCACCGACATCGAAATTGCCAGCAAGACCAAGCGATGTAACGATTTTCTTTAATTCCCGATTCAGATTGTCATTCCGTCTAAAATATGGCGGTAAATGCGGCGTCTGGGCAAATCCGGTGTTTAACAAACACATACACCATACCATCAGACAGATTCGTTTCATTTGCGATACCTCATTTTTTAAAAATATTTACATCAACGGTATAAAAACCGGGATTATATTGGTAATTGTGCAGGGCTCTGACTGCGTTTTCAGAAATTGATTCGATAAGTGATGCAATGGACTGCATCCGAAAGTATTCGATGGCGGTTTTGCTGATGACCTGAATCGTAATTTCCTGTTTTTTATGGCATTTTGCTGTCGGAATCAGCGTTTTAAGATATTCCAGAAGGTCAATATTGGGATTTTGGATAAACGTTTTGATAGATAGTCGGCTCAATGCATTCCGAAATAAATACTCAACATAGGGAAAATGAGTACAAGCCAGAACCAGAACAGCCGCCGAATAATCGTTGCTGCCAATTTCATCAGCCACACTCCGCACACATTTAGTAACGAGGTGCCTGGTATTTCCACTCTTGCTGTCCCGCTCGATAGCCGTGATTAATTCCGTGCAGGCAATCGGTAAAATGGTTTTAAAAACCAACGGAAAGTTTTGATAGAAATCAGAGTGAATTTGGGAATTGATGGTAGTCTTGGAACCGGCAATCGCCAACAGAATATCCGTTTCGTTTTTATAGCGCTGCAGAACCGTTGCAGTGCCAAATTTAAGGATGTCAACGGTTTTACCAGTAAACTGCTTATAAATATCTGTTTTTCCAAATAATACACTTAAAGTATTACATGCAATGACAATTAAATCGGGATTCAATCTGTTTTCAATATTTTTTAGAAGACTCCCGAAAGTATTGACTTTATCTTCAATTTCTGGAATAGAATTATAACCGTAACGCTCATGAGGCAGACCATTGACGTAAATAATCTCAACCGGAAATGCCGGATGTCCGGTTTTCAAATATTCATATAATTCGGCGGCGATGCCCAATCCGCCAAATCCGGAATCGGTCAGTGCAATTTTCATTTAAAATGAATTTAAAACGTATTTAACATAACCAATCAGAAAATCAAGCGCCGGTTCAAGCAGCTCATCGGACAGCTGAAAATCGCTGCTATGCGAGCTGCCGCTCCCCCCTGCTCCGATTTGAAAATATAAAGAGGGTACGACCCGTGAGTAGTAAGCGAAATCGTCAGCACCCATAGACGGTTGTCCCATTTTCACGATGCGGTCACTGTAGCCGTTTGTTTCGGCGAAACTTAAAAGCTGGGCGTACATTGTGGTGTTGTTCACTATTGCCGGCGTGCTGTTCGGAATGTCCACCTCGACAGTAAATTTATAAAGAGTCGCAAATTTGTGGCTGAAATCTTTGATACCATCAAGCAGGATTTTCAGGACATGATTATCGAAGTTACGCAAGGTTCCGCTGAGCAGGATTTCGGAAGGAATGACGTTATGCAGGTTGCCGCCGTGAATGCTGCCAAAAACGAGGGTAAAATCGTGGCGGCTGTCAATCAGAGATTTGAGATATCCGTTTAACTCACTGATATACAAAGCAGTTATACGAATCAGGTCAACGGTTTCATGGGGGCGCGAAGTATGTCCGCCGGGTCCCTTGAGGCGGATTTTCAGCAATGTGGACGAAGCGCAGGCAGTGCCCTCTTTGATAGCAATCTGACCCGGCTGGAATCGCAAATCCACATGGATGGCAAACAGACCGATCATTTGATCGAAAAGCGGCTCTTTATGAATTTTTGAAGCGCCGTCGGGAATCGTCTCCTCCGCCGGTTGAAACAGAATGCGTAACCGACCGCGTATCTCATCGGGATTCGTGCTAAAATACTGTGCCAGCCCCAAACCGAGAGCGGTATGAAAATCGTGTCCGCAGGCGTGCATGACACCCCGGTTGCCAGATTTTATCCGATGCGCATCATTTTCCTCGATCGGCAGGGCGTCAATATCCGCCCGAAAACCGAACAGTGGTCCTGCCCCCCTGCCGACATCCACGAATCCGCCGGTATCAACCGAGTTAAAAGGCTGCAGCTTCAACTGCATTTCCTTTAACCACTCCTGAAGGTAGCGAGTCGTAGCAAATTCCTGATAGGAGAGCTCCGGATGTTCATGCAACCAGCGGCGCGTCTGAATAACATTTTCGATCAATAGTGGTTTTTTCATGACTGGTTTAGATGGTAATTTTCATCATATCCGGAATGGCACTGCGGTAGGCGTTGATCAGATCATCGAGGGAAACATTAATGGAATCGTTCATTTTCAGGCGGTTATCGTCCTTGACGCGACCGATGGTAAAGCAGGGGACGATATTTTTAGCGGCAATCCGTTCAATATCCAGTAATGAATTTTCAGAAATCGAAAGGATGATAACTGATTGGGTTTCACCAAAGAGAATTTCATCATCTCTCAGTTTCCGCGAGATATAGATTGAAGCGCCCAGCGGTTTATTGGGATTAGCGATGCAGGATTCGGCGATCGCTACTGCCAGTCCACCGTCGGATATGTCGGTAGCAGAGTTGACGATTCCGTTGCGAATGGCTTCCAGGCAGGCACGGTGAACCCGTTTTTCAAAGGTCAGATCAATTGTCGGTGCATCCCCGACTACTTTGTTGTGTATGACTTTCAGGTATTCACTGCCGCCCAGCTCACCTTTCAGGGTGCCCAGCATGACAATAAAATCGCCGTCATTTTTAAAATGAGATGTGGTGATGTGCTTAATATTTTCGATCAATCCGATCATTCCGATGACCGGCGTGGGATAGATGGCACCGTCGGGTGATTCGTTATAAAAGCTGACATTACCGCCAGTGACGGGTGTATTAAAGACACCGCAGGCGTCGCCCATCCCGGTGACTGCCTGTTTGAACTGGTAGTAAATTTCCGGATCGTAGGGATTTCCAAAATTCAGGCAATTGGTGATGGCGATAGGTTTGGCGCCGGTGCAGACCACGTTACGGGCGGATTCAGCGACAGCAATGGCGCCGCCCCGATAGGGATTCAGATAGGTATAGCGACCGTTTCCGTCGGTTTTCGTGGCAATGGCTTTATTGGTTCTTTTGATTCGCAGGACCGCCGCAGAACCACCCGGAGCAATGACTGTGTTGGTTCGGACTGTGTGATCGTATTGACGGTAAATCCAGGATTTGTCGGCGATGGAATGGGACGCCATCAGTTTTAACAGAGCAGCATTGTAATCCTTCGGTTCGGGAATTTTTTTCAAATCCACGTCATGTAATTTTTTTAAATATTCCGGCTCCTTAGTCTCACGTTGATAGACCGGTGCGCCGCCACCCAATACGAGATGCCAGGCGGGGACCGAGCCCACCTTCTTTTTGCCCATATAGAGGTCCAGATTACCCGTATCGGTGACGGTGCCGATTTCTACACAATTCAGGTCCCACTTATTAAAAATCTCTTTAACCTCTTTTTCGAAGCCGCGCCGGATGACCACCAACATGCGTTCCTGAGATTCTGAAAGCATGATTTCATAAGGATTCATATCGGGTTCCCGCATCGGTACCTTGCTCAGGTCAAGTTTCATCCCGCTTTTCCCTTTTGCGGACATTTCGGAAGTGGAACAGGCGATTCCGGCGGCACCCATATCCTGGATGCCAATAAGGTAATTTTTGCGTGCCAGCTCCAGAGTTGCTTCAAGAAGTAATTTTTCAGTAAAAGGGTCACCCACCTGAATCAAAGACCGTTTTTCTTCCGATTCGTCGCTTAATTCTACCGATGCAAAGGTTGCCCCGTGGATTCCGTCCCGACCGGTGGATGATCCGACAATCATAACGGTGTTGCCGTTTCCTTTGGCGATGGCGCTGACGACCCGGTCGTGTTTGACCAGCCCGATAGCCATGGCGTTGACCAGCGGATTTCCCGTGTAACATTCATCGAAGTAGACTTCACCGCCGACAGTGGGAACGCCCATGCAATTGCCATAATGCGCAATCCCCTTTACGACTTCATCGAAAAGATAACGATTTCTGGGAACAGAAAGCGGTCCGAAGCGAAGCGAGTTCAGTGACGCAATCGGTCGGGCACCCATGGTAAAAATATCCCGCAGGATCCCTCCGACACCGGTCGCCGCACCCTGAAATGGCTCAATGGCGGACGGATGATTGTGGCTTTCGATCTTGAATGCCAGTGCCAGCCCGTCGCCGATATCTATCAGCCCGGCATTCTCCTCGCCGGCACCAACCAGCAGGCGCTTTCCGGTACGAGGCAGTGTTTTCAGTATGGCGATGGAATTTTTATAGCTACAATGCTCACTCCACATGACGGAGAAAATTCCCAGTTCAGTAAAATTGGGTGTCCGACCGAGAACTTCCAGAATCTTGTTCCACTCCTCTTCGTTCAAACCGTGTTCAATAGCCAGCTCCAGCGTCACTTCCGGCTCCCGCAATTTATCCATTAAAACTCCTCGCAATTAAAAATCCGGCAGATGTTCATTTTTCGACGGCTAATTTCCGAATCTTTTCGCATAATTACAGCAACTAAATGAAATTTTTCTACTAACCGTGATGCATGAAATCCCAGATTGATTGCGCCAATTTGCGACCGATGCCGTTCACCTGGCGCAACTGCTCAACCGAAGCGGATCGGATTTTTTTTACCGACGTAAAATATTCCATCAGGTTTTTCTTCTTCGCGGCGCCCAGACCGTGAATCTGATCAAGAATGGAACCAAACTCGGTTTTATGCCGCAGATTGCGGTGATAGGTAATGGCAAAGCGGTGGGCTTCGTCGCGAATCCGCTGTAAAAGGATCAGGGAAGTGCTGTCCCGCGCCAGTACGAGCGGTTCCGGTTGATCCAGTAAAAATACTTCCTCCAGCCGTTTCGTCAGCCCGATGACCGGGATTTGGGTTAGTTCCAGGCGATCCAATTCCTTTTTCGCTCCCGACAGCTGCCCTCTGCCCCCGTCAATTACGACTAAATCTGGCAGCGGTTTTGCTTCTTTGAGTACCCTCGAATAGCGCCTCTGAACGACCTCACGCATCATAGCCACGTCGTCAATCCCTTTCACTGTTTTTATACGATAGCGCCGGTATTCGCTTTTCAGCGGGCTGGCATTTTGGAAAGTAACCAGCGAAGCTACAGCCTGTTTTCCCTGTAAATTGGAAATATCAAAAGCTTCAATCCGGCGGGGCAATTGTGCTAAATTCAGGTCGTGCTGCAGGCGTTTCAGTGATTTTGGGATATAGTCAGTGGCTTTGGATTTTTTCAGCAGCAATTCCGCCAGCTGCGCCCGGGCGTTTTTCTCTGCCAGTTGAACCAATCGCAGTTTTTCCTCTCTCACCGGACGGGATATTTTCACTGAGCGACCGCATAGATCGGCGAGCCATTCTTCCAGTATTTTCTGATTGTGAGGATAGACATTGACGCTAATTTCCGCGGGAATGAGCTGCGAGCGGTCGTAATAGCGCTGTAGGAAGGTGGACATGACGTCCGCCAGTTCGGTTTTCGCCACCCGTTCTAAAAAGAATGTATCCCGGCTGAGCAGTTTGCCCTGACGAAGGCGCAGAACAATTGCGGCGGCGGTGTCTTCTTCAACGATCAAACTGATCACATCCCGGTCCTTGAAATCCCTGATTTCCACCGCCTGCCGGTAAAAATAGCGCCTCAGCAATCTGATGTTATCCCGATAGCGGGCGGCGATTTCAAAACGCAGCTGCTTTGCCGCGGTTTCCATTTTTTGTTCCAGATAATCCACAACTTCCGCAGAATGCCCTTTCAGAAAGGTAATTACCTGCGCAATCATTCGGTTGTATTCCGCTGCTGAAATTAGTTGCTGACAGGGTCCCTCACAGTTGTGGATATGATATTGCAGGCAGAGTTTCACTTTCCTGGCAGCAACCGTCGCAGAATCCAATCGGTAATGACAATTGCGCACGGTAAATACTTTTTTGATGATGCGGATTGTTTCCCGGATGGTCCGGGCGTCGGTATAGGGTCCAAAGTATTTTGAACCGTCGTTCACCAATTTCCGGGTCAGAAACACCCGCGGAAAGGGCTCATCGGTGATCCGAACGTAAGGAAAGGTTTTATCGTCTTTCAGAAAGATGTTATAACGCGGTCGGTGCTCCTTGATCAACGTGTTTTCCAGAATCAGCGCTTCGACTTCGGAATGGGTAATGATAAATTCAATATCCCGCACATGCTTCAGCAGGCTCTGAGTTTTCGCATCCTGGAACCGGTCTTCGGCGCTGAAATAGGTCTTAACGCGGTTACGGAGCTGCTTGGCTTTGCCGATATAGATGATTTTCTCATGTTCATCTTTAAACAGGTAGCAGCCGGGGTCTACCGGTGCATTTTCAACTTTCTGATACAGGAATTTGGGAAATCGCGCCATCAATAGTTCAAATTGTACAGCAATGTTACAATCTGATCCTGCATATTGTTCACCATGCTGGTAGGCACCGGATAGTGATTGACCAGGATTGAGAAAAGGTATTCATGCCCGTTCAAAGCCTCAACAGCGCCCGAAAGTGCCCGGACCCGACCAACATACCCGGTTTTTGCAAAAACGTGTCCCGCAGCGTTTGAGCCCTTGAAACGGCTTTTTAAAGTGCCGTCAACACCCCCGATTGGCAGTGAGTCGTAAAAAACCCGATAATGGGGATTATTCCGAATACCGCGCAATATCGTGACAATCTGATGGGCAGTGACCAGATTGTGGCGGGACAATCCCGAACCGTCTACGATAAAAATATCCTCGGGACGCAGTCCGATTCTGGCGAACCACTGTTTTTCCGCTTCAATGCCCTTTTTTGTATTGCCCTCTTCAAAAATCGCAACACCGAGGGTTTTCTGGAGCTGCTCGGCATAGAAATTTTGGCTGACTTTATTAATTGTGCGGATAATCTCCGCAAGGGGAATTGATTCATGGGTGGTAATCAAACGGTAATTATCATAGTCGGGTATTTCAAGGGGTAAATCGTCTATATCACTAATATTCCGGGCAGTTACGCCGTTTTGATTCAGTGTGTATTTAAATGCCGCCAGCGTATAATTAGTGGGATTATCTACTGTTATCCATTCTTCAATTGTGTCGGCATCGGCTTTGATAGTTCCGAAAATCACTGCCGATTCGGTGCCGGGCGTGCGGAAAAAGTCAATCCTGGTGACTGAATCGGGCGATACGGTGACGATTTTATTCTGAATTTTGAGATAATTCATAGCTGGTTTGGTGAAAATGACGGGCGCTGCGCCAATCGAGTCACCGGGAACGATAAATACATCCACACAGTTATCATTGAAGGAGAGCGCCCCGATCGGAGCGGCATAATAGTAAGAGAGATCATCCCAAGCCCAGCTGTATCCCAGACCGGTATCGTCAAAGAGATTATCATCGCCGATGATGGTCCCGCTGATTTCCCGGATACCGAGGGATTTCAGCGTGTCGGTCCACTGCTGGAAAACTGCCAAACGATTACCGTCGTAATGTCTTCCGGATATCGTAGGGTCTCCTGCCCCCCTGACAATCAGATTGCCCTGCAGTATACTGTCTACAATCACCCCGTCAGTAAAAAGAGCTGTTTTATACCGGAAATCCGGACCCAACTGCGCCAATGCGGCGGTGGTAGTAAAAAGTTTCATATTACTGGCGGGCATCAGCAATGTGTGGGCATTCAGCGAATAGATAATCTCACCGGTCTGATAATTTTCGATATGAATGCCAACAATTCCGTTCTGAAAATGGGGCGCATTGACGATACTGTTCACCTGCGATCGGAAATCCCGCACCGCCTGCTTGGCGCAATATTTTGGTGAAGTGCCCTGAATATTTTTATCCACGACCTCTAGATAATAAATTGAGCTGCAATTCAGAAAAAGTAATAAAGTGATACCCAATAAAAATTTGCTGAATCTCATCATTGCTTTTCTCCGGGTTTAATGTGAATGGCGCTGTTTTTCTGGTCCGAAATAGGCTTTCCAAAATTCATCCAGTGTTGTTTCCAGCGTATGAATAATGTCAATATCGGTGCTCTGCTTGGCTTTCATGGCGAGCACCAACAGCTGGTGGCACAATTCCAGCTGCCGATGGTAGTTTGACAATTTGGTCTTGTCGCCTTCTTCGGTCGGTTTGACCCGCTGGGTTAGAAAATACTGACTGACGATATCCTGAAAGTAATCGGCGTGGAGTTCCTTGTTGTTGACCCAGCGGATCAGCTGATTATAATCAACTTTTTTTTCAGCGGATAAGGTTTTGATCATCGTCATTGATTTTTCGATGGTGGCGATGTGTTCCGCCATCAGGTCGAAGCGCATTTCGTCACCGTAAATGCCACAGGGTATTTCACAGTGCGCAGCGACGAGCTGCGGTAAAAGGAATCCAACCAAAAATATAATAACGCCTGTTCTGTTCATCTTAACCTCCCGATTTTTTGTAACAATATAAAGGATATTGGATATAAATAGTAGCAAATTATTGACGATATTTTTCTTTTTATTGGATCTAATTTTTGGCAAATTACCGTTGTAAACGTGAGGTTTCTTAATGAGTTTAATCTGTCTACATAACGCAACGGTCTATACCGGCATTACGGTCCTACCGAAAAGTACTGTCCTCATTTCCAATGGTAAAATCGAGGATGTTCTTTCCAATGAGCGCTTTAAAAAACGCCCGCTGCCCAGCGATGCCCAGGTATTTTATCTGAATGGTGCCAATGTCGCGGCTGGTTTCATTGATACTCATATTCACGGCATCAACGGCTACGATACCGCCGATGCAGACCCCGAATCAATTCTGGAAATGTCGAAAGCGCTGGTGGAATACGGTGTTACCGGCTTCTGCCCCACTCTCTATCCCCAACCGGATGAAAACTTCCTGAAAGCAATTCATGCCGTCGTTTCCGCGATGGGCAAGGAAGAGGGTGCTAAAATTCTCGGCATGCATCTGGAAGGTCCTTTCGTTTCGCCGGAAAAGCCGGGTGTCCTGGCCGGGAAATATATGCACGCGGTGGATATGGACCTCATGCATACATATCTCGAAGCGGCGCAGGGGAATATCGCCATCATGACCGTTGCTCCGGAGCTCAAGAATATGCACGAACTGGCGATAATGGCGGAAAAGAGCGGCATCGTCGTTTCGGCAGGGCATTCCAACGCCACTTACGAGAACATGCTGGAAGGTTTTCAAGCCGGTATTCTGCATTCCACCCATTTCTTCAACGCCATGCGGAGAATCCACCACCGCGATCCAGGTGTGGTCGGTGCCATTATGATCCATTCCAACGTCTCCTGTGAGGTCATTGCCGACGGCTATCACGTCCACAAAGCCGTTTTGGAACTCCTGCTGAGGGTAAAGCCAGTCCACAAAATAGTGTTGGTAACCGATGCCCTGAAACCAACCGGGCAAAAAAGCGGTCCGCTGATCGCAAACGGCGAAGAAGTCGTCCTGGAAAATGGACTGTTTAAGCGTAAATCCGACGGTACTATCGCCGGTTCTGCGCTGACAATGATCAAGGGCGTTCAGAATATGTCCGAAATGGGCATATCATTGCACGATGCGATTCGTATGGCGAGTATCAATCCGGCAAATGTCCTGAATCGGCAGGGCAAAATCGGCTCTCTGATTCCCGGCAAAGATGCCGATGTCGTCGTATTCGATGAAGACTTCAATGTGATGATGACCTTTATCAAGGGTGTACTGAAAAAATTCTCCTAATCAAAAAGCCTTCCGAACGAAAATCCGGAAGGCTTTCTGACTATACAATTATACTATCAGCGAATTTGCGAAATATCGAAGTGTTCCGGTCGTCCGATGGCTTTCATCTCGATTTTGTGCTTTTTCATAGCGCGCTTCAGAGATAATTGTTCGAAAAACAGATAGATGATTGGAATCAGGATGAGTGTCAAAATCGTCGCCAGAGTCAAACCACCGATTACCGAGCGTGCCATTGGTACCCACATTTCGGAGCCGGAGCCCAGTTCCAACGCTAAGGGAATCATTGAGAAAATAGTCGTCATAGCGGTCATTAAAATCGGGCGCATTCGGCGTTTGCCGCCGATCAGGATAGCAACCCAAAGGTCGTGTCCCTGTTTTTCACGCAGTTGGTTGATATAATCCACTAACACGATTCCGTTATTCACCACGATTCCCACGAGTAAGATCATGCCGATTAAAGCCGTTACGCTCATGGTAGTTCCGGTGATGAAGAGCATCCAGACGGCGCCCATCAGCGCCAGCGGCACCGTAAAAATGATGATAAAGGGATCGAGCAGCGATTCAAATTGGGAAGCCATGACCATATACACCAGGAAAACCGCCGCCAGCATCGCCAGTCCCAGCCACATAAAGGATTCCTGTAAATCCTCAGCCGTACCGCCGATCATCCAGCGGAAGTCCTCCGGGAAATTCATATTTTCCAAAGTTTTCTGGATATCACGCGTCACACTCTGCAGGTCTCTGCCGGAGGTCGTACAGGACACTGTAACGATACGCTCCTGATTCTCACGGGTAATACTCTCCGCTGCTTCGCCCACTACGATTTTTGCAACATTCTTCAGCGGGATCGGCTTACCGGTCATTGACATGATGTAGATATTTTCCAAATCCTTTTTATCCTGGCGATAAGCCTCATCGAGCCGGACAATGACATCATATTCGTTGCCGCCCTCACGGAACAGCGTCGCCGTTTTACCCTTGACATTGGTTTCAATGACCGAAGAAACCTGATAAACGGTCAACCCCAAAGCAGAAATCCGGTCCCGGTCGAGCAGAATCTGCATTTCCGGTTTTGGATAGCGATAACTTTTCGTAACATCAACAACGCCTTCGATCTCTTTGATCGCTGCTTCGACCTGATCCCCCAGCATTGTGGCTGTTTGGCGATCATAGCCAAAAATTTTAATTTCGATTTCACTAGCGCCACCCATTCCCATACCACCGCCGCCAAAGGTGATTTTTGCACCGGGAATATCTTTAAACCGTTCGCGTAAAGCATCCTGAATTTCAAAAGAACTCCGTTTACGGTCTTTTACATCGGGCAGTTTGATCCGGATATCACCCTCATTCGAGCCGCCACCGAATATTGCTGTAAAACCTTCTGAAGTACCAAAGCCCACCTGAACATTGGTTGCTTCCGGGACCTCTTCCTTGATAATTTCTTCCAATTGCAGAAATGTTTGGTTTGTTGCGGTTAAAGAAGCGCCGGTTTCCCGCTCGACGACTATCTGAATCGAGGACCGGTCGGTGCGGCTGATAAATTCTCCGCCAACAAAACGAAAAATAAAGAGAGTAGAGACAAGCAAAAGGACTATCGCAATTAGAAACAATTTCTTATGACCCAGAAAATAGTCCAGGATTTTGACATAACGACTCTCCAGATTCTCAACCCCGATGCCGATTTTATTGCTGAAATTCCGGATGAATTTAGTATGACTAATTCGCTTCTCTTTTCCCAGAAACCGCGAAGACAGCAGCGGAATGAGGGTCAGGGCGATTAATAAAGACATCGTCAATGAAAATACGATCGTGATCACCATATCCTTAAACATCACACCGGCGATACCCGGTACAAACAGAATCGGTAAAAAGATCGCAATCGTCGTCAGCGTGGAAGCAATAATGGCGACGCCGACTTCGCTGGTGCCGTCATTGGCAGCCAGGCGGATGTCTTTGCCCATCTCTTTGTGGCGAAAAATATTCTCCAGTACTACAATGGAATTGTCAATCAGCATACCGATTGCCAGAGCTAAACCCGCCATGGAGATGATATTCAATGTCAAGCCAGCCTGGTTCATGACGAAAAATGTAACCACAATGGAGACTGGAATTGAAATTGCCGCGATCAGGGAGCTGCGAAAATGGCGCAGAAAAAAGAAGAGTACGAAAAATGCCAGAATAAATGCCTGATATGCCGTTGTGGTCAGATTATTAATGGAATTCTCGATAAATTCAGCCTGGTTCATTATTGGACTGAATTCCAGACCTGGTTCGATACGCTCCACTATTTTGGGGAGTTCTTTTTGAATATCCCGGGCAACCTGCACCGTATTGGCATCGGATTGCTTCATTACACTCAGGATCAAAGCGTCCTGACCGTTATTCCGGATGATCTCAGTCATATCTTTATACCCATCTACAACCCGGGCAACCTGTTTTAAATAAATCGGAGTTCCGTTTTTATTGCCGACGACAGTATTGGCGATCTGATCCACGCTGGTGTATTCACCGTAGGTTTTTACCGAATATTCCTTATATTCGTCATCAATGACACCGCCGGGAATCTGGAGGTTCTCCATTGCCAGAGTTTGCTGAATCGTCTGGATGGAGATGCCATAGGCGGCGAGTTGTTGCGGATTAGCCAGCACCTTTATTTGGCGTTTCAATCCCCCCGAAGAGGTCGCCGAGGCAACTCCGGCAATTTGTTCGATATTGGGTTCAACCTGCTTTTCCATCAGCTCGCGCATCTCCGCCATACCTAGTTTATCCGATGATACGGATAGAATCATCACCGGCATCATGGAAGGATCGAAGGCGAAAGTCATAGGGTCCGTTGCTTCGTCGGGTAAATAATCACGGATTAAATCCAGACTTTTACGGACATCAATTTCAGCCTGGTCCATGTCCGTTCCCCAGGTAAATTCCAGAATGATGACTGATGTCCCTGTGGTGGAAACGGAGGTAATATTTTTTACATTTTCAACGGAAACAACCGCTTTCTCAAGCGTTCGGGTAAGTGTATTTTCGATATCTTCCGGTCCGACGCCGGGATACTGGGTAATCACCCCGATAACCGGGAAGGTAATGTCCGGATAGAGGTCGAGTTTCAGCGAGCTTAACCCGAAAATTCCAAAACCGATTGCGATCAGATAAACCATCGCAAAGGTGACGCCGCGATTGATTGCTAATTTTGCCAGTTTCATGATTCGATATCCTTACCAACGATGCGAACTTTTATGGAATCTGCGAGATCATATTGTCCCAATGTTACCAGAATGTCATTTGTATTAAGCCCTGTCAGTATCTCAACAGTGCCACCGTCTTCAATGCCGGTCGTTACGAAACGGCGTAATGCGAGGTTATCTTTGACGATGAAGACATGCTTTTCGGTGGTTACTTTCGTATTCGATATTTCAGAGCCAAGGTACTGCAGATTGGTTTTTTCAATGATGGCGTGTGCCGGAATCAATAGGACATCATCTTTCTTTTCGGTAATAATATTGACAGTGGCATACATACCGGGTCTCAGGCGATAATCGGGATTATCAATCACAATCTCCACCTGCGCGGAGCGGGTCAGCGGATTGAGTACGGGATAGACCTTATCAACCCTTCCAGTAAATAACTCATCGGGATAGCTGGTGACCTTAACGAGTACCTTCTGCCCTTCTTTAACCCTAGATATCTCGCTTTCGATAACGTCAATATGAATTTTCAGTTTACTGACATCAATGATCGTAAATGCCGGCATCTGCGGGGAGGTCTGATCACCCAGCTCATAATTTCGAGCCGCGATAATGCCGGAAATCGGTGCTTTGATTTTCGTATTTGCCAGCTGCTCTTTGGCGCTCTCGAGAGCGGCGGCTGCCTGTTTCACACCGGATTTGGCGGATTCTTTTTGGGCTTTCACGGCATCGTACTGCATTTTACTAACAGCGGATTCTTTGTATAATTGTTGAATCCGCTCCCACTCCGTCTTGACATTGTTGTACTGAGCACGGGCTGCCGATAAAGCGGCTTCCGCTTGCAGTACACCCTGCCGGATCGAGACGTCCTTTACAGTTGCCAGAACATCCCCTTTTGCGACAATGTCATTTATGTCGACATACAATGCGGTGATCTGCTCCGGGACCTTGGCGTAGACATGCACTTGCTGATAGGCTTTAATATCTCCTAAAAACGGAATTTTATTTTCAATTGAACCGCGGACTACTCTGGTCACATTGACAGGAATTATTTTTTCTTCTTGCCCGTCGCCGGTCCCCGGTGATTTTCCACAACCGGTCAAGGATAAAATTCCGGTTATCAGAATTGTCATTGTTATTTTCATCATTATTTTCATTCCGAACTCCAAAATCTAAAGTTGATTGATTGCTTTTTTCAGATTGGACAATGCGATATTGTATTCCAATAAAGATTGCTGATAATTCATCTGGGCTTGCTGGACCGCCAGATCGGCATTCAGGACATCCAACTGCGTGCTGCCGCCTTCGGAATACATCAAGCGCGCCAGCCGCTGCGCCTCTTTTGCCTGTTCAATGGTCTTTTCTTGAGTTTGGACCTTTTCTAGGGCTTCCTGCATGGAATAGTACGCTCCTTTGACCTCCAGTTTGATATTGTTAATTAGCGATTCAGCCTGGTGCTCGCTCTCCTTTACGGCGATCTTAGCCTGCTGATATTTGGAGTTGTTTTTCAGACCGGTGAAAAGCGGAATACTGATGCTTATTGATGAATTAAAAGATTTATAGAAATCATCACCCGTAAAGTCAAAATCATCACGCATGCCCTGGTACTGATAAGCGGTTCCAAGTGCGATTTTCGGAATAAAGGCGGCTCTGGAAATGGAAACCTGCTTTTGGGCAATGTTCTTCTGTTTATTCAGGATCATTATTTCCGGTCTTGAACTGAGGGCAATCTCAATTAATTCTTCCAGCGACTTTTCGGTCAGATCCGAGTAAGTAATATCCAGTTTTTCCGTAAATATCAGTTCAATTGACTCCGGAATCCCAAGTACCATGCGCAGGCGCGACTCCGCCAGTTTGAGATTGTTCTTCGCTGAGACCACCAGCGGTTTCATATTGGCAACCTGTACCTCGGCTCTCAGTACGTCAAATCTTGATGATTTGCCGACATTATAATACTTCATGACCTGCGCAAGGTTCTCTTCCGCCGACTGTAAAGATTCTTCCGATACCGCCAGTGCTGATTGCACGAACAGGACGCTATAGTAAGCCGAAGTGACGCTGTTCAATACCGACTGTTCGGTGGTTTTCAGCTGCGACTCGGCAATCACATAGGCAAATTTTGAGATTTGATAACTGTTCCGAATCATCCCGCCAGAATAGAGCAGCTGCTCGTAATTGATCCCATACACAATGTTATTCTCTGTTCCCATTTGGAATTTTCGTTTTCCTCCAGGCATTTCAATAGGTATGTCGAAGGATAAACCAAATGGAGAACCTGGTATTATAAAAGATGAGCCTGGCATATCCATAACTATAGTTGCTAATTCCCAGGCATGTTGAATATTTGAAAAAATATTAATGGACGGGAAAAATTGTGCTCGTGTTTCAATGACCTGTTTCCCGGATTTTTCGACTCCCTCCCGCGCCAGTTTGACACTTGGATTATTTTCCAGAGCGATTTTCCGGGCGGTTTCCAGGTCCAGCTCCAACGTTTCTGCTTGCAGCATAAAAACCGTACATAATGCAGTGACAATCATTATTTTTTTTAACATAAAATAACTCCTTGTAATGTGGATCTATTTTCCGACACCTGTGATCAATTGAGTAAGCAGGGCATTTACCTGTTCCCGGTTCAAAGGCGGGCTGTCAGACATCATCTGGTTCCGGGTAAAAAGGTTAGCGGCTCCGATCAAAGAATATAAAAAGTAGCGGGTATTAATATCACTCCGAAAACTGCCTTCATCAATGCCCTGCTGGATAATTTCCAGAATAATCTTTTCATGTTCGCGGAAATATTTCTGGTGATCGAGTTTGAGAATATTTTTTGCACCATTTAAAAAGACCCGTGACATAAAACGCTTGATATCAACATTTTGACGAACGGGAAAACATCTTATTAAAAATATTTCCTTCAATTTTTCGACAGCGTTTTTATTGCTGTCTTTAATACTCTGCAGCGTAATCCGAAATTTTTCCATGACATAGGTAAAGATTCCCTGAAAAAGTTGCTCTTTATCGGGAAAATAGTAATAAATTGCTGGTTTGCTGACCCCGGATTTTTCAGCGATCATGCGCATTGAGGTACCGTCGTAGCTGTTTTCGCCAAAGCATTCGATGGCGACCTCGATAATTTTTTCTTTAGTTGTTTCATCAGTACTCATTTGGTCTCCTTACTTACCGGTCGGTAAGATAATACACTGCTAAGTTAATTTGCAAGAATTATCTCTTTGATTATTTGTTGGGTGATCGGTTGCCCGTTTTCGGTCAGATTATTTCAAAAATACCTCCTCAACTCCGAGGAGTTGAGCGATCGTCGTCATCTTTCGCATCAGGTTTGTTCAACCACTCCGTGGTTGGAAGATTGTGGTGTTACATCAGTGTCCATGAATTTCATTCATGGCTATTCATGTTGAATCCCATTCGGGATTCTCACCCAGCGATCTACATTATCGCAAAAGAGTAAAACAACTCCGCAGGAGTTAAACGTGAATAACTCCGGTATGCAATCCGGAGTAAGACACCATCTCCCAGTGACCAACTCCGTCAGGAATTGAACAATTCCCGTCATCATCATTACGCATCATTAATTTATTACGTTCACGTCATGTTTGTTCAACCACTTTGTGGTTGGTAGGTTATGGTATGGCATCAGTGTCCATGAATTTCATTCATGGCTATTCATGTTGAATCCCATTCGGGATTCTCACCCAGCGATCTACATTATCGCAAAAGAGTAAAACAACTCCGCAGGAGTTAAACGTGAATAACTCCGGTATGCAATCCGGAGTAAGACAC
>OMKS01000866.1_pt1 | contig 28107 bp, 21 predicted proteins | sample 1674721 | NCBI WGS metagenome assembly OMKS01 (sample SAMN06264996, study PRJEB25208) | sediment metagenome | isolation source: hot spring sediment | place: USA: California | collected 2014-09-02 | reverse complement strand
GCCGTTGATCAGAAGGTTCGGAAGCCTCGCGGGCAGCAGAACGGGCTCCCTCATCGACCCGTCGAAGTTGTCCGTGAAGTCCACGGTGTCCCTGTCGATATCGGCGAGCAGCTCGTCGGCGATCCTGTCAAGCCTGCACTCGGTGTACCTCATCGCCGCTGCCGAGTCACCGTCGACGCTCCCGAAGTTGCCCTGCCCGTCCACCAGCGGATATCGCATCGAGAAATCCTGGGCCATCCTCACCAATGTGTCGTAGATCGCGATGTCCCCGTGCGGGTGATATTTGCCGAGCACGTCCCCGACGACGCGTGCGCACTTCTTGTACGCCTTGTTGTGTGTGAGGCCCATCTCGTTCATCGCATAGAGGATCCTGCGGTGCACGGGCTTCAGGCCGTCCCTGACATCGGGCAGGGCTCTGCCCACGATGACGCTCATGGCGTAATCGATATAGGACTTCTTCATCTCGTGTTCGATCGGCCTCGGGATGACCTCTCTGCCGATTTTCTGCCCCCCTCCTGACTCTGCCAAGCGAAATCACCTACACATCGAGTACCTCTACCTCTTTCGCATGCTCCTGGATGAACTCCCTTCTGGGCTCCACCGCGTTGCCCATGAGGATGCTGAACAGCTCGTCGGCCCAGATCGCGTCCTCGATGGTTATCTTTCTGAGGATCCTCGTGTTCGGGTCCATCGTGGTCTCGCGCAGCTGGTCAGGATTCATCTCGCCCAGGCCCTTGTATCTCTGGATGTCGGCTCCTGAGCCTATCTCCTTGACCTTCTCGTCCTTCTCCCTGTCGGAATATGCATAATCCTCCTTCTTCCCCTTCTTCACCTTGTAAAGCGGTGGCTGGCCTATATACACGTAACCGGCCTCTATCATCGGCCTCATATGCCTGTAAAGGAAGGTCAGAAGAAGCGTCCTGATATGACTGCCGTCGACATCGGCGTCGCATAATATTATAACCCTGTGATACCGGGCCTTCGAAATATCGAACTCTTCGCCAATCCCCGTGCCAAACGCCGTTATGAGTGTGCGTATCTCCGCGTTCTTTAACATCTTGTCGAGGCGCGCTTTTTCAACGTTCAATATCTTCCCCCTGAGTGGAAGAATCGCCTGGAATGTCCTGTCCCTCGCCTGCTTTGCGCTGCCTCCTGCGGAGTCGCCCTCTACGAGGAATACCTCGCACTTGGACGGATCCTTCTCGCTGCAGTCGGCTAACTTGCCCGGCAGGCTGCTGCCGTCAAGAAGGCCCTTCCTTCTCGTGAGCTCTCTTGCCTTCCTCGCAGCCTCGCGCGCCTGAAGCGCTAGCACGGCTTTCCCAAGACATATCTGTGCGATCTTCGGGTTCTCCTCGAGGAACTCGGAGAATTTCTCGTTCAGGAGGGTCTCGACCACGGTCCTGACGATCCGGTTGCCGAGCTTGGTCTTCGTCTGACCCTCGAACTGCGGGTCGGGAAGCTTGACGCTGATGATCGCCGTCAGCCCCTCGCGGACATCCTCTCCAGAAAGACTCGCCGAGTTGTCCTTCATCATCTTGTTCTTCTTGGCGTAGTCGTTCAGTGTGCGGGTCAGGGAGCTCCTGAATCCGATGAGGTGGGTGCCGCCCTCGATCGTGTTGATGTTGTTGGCGAAGGTGTGTATGCTCTCAGAGTATCCGTCGGTCCACTGGAGTGAGATCTCCGCCGAGATGCCGTCCTTCTCGCCGCATATGTAGATCGGCTGCTCGTGAAGCGGCTTTCGGTTCCTGTTGAGGTACTGGACGAACTCAATGATCCCGCCCTCGTAACGGTAGGACTGCTCCTCACCGCTCCTGAGATCCTCGATATTGATCCTGAGCCCCTTGTTGAGAAACGCAAGCTCGCGCATCCTGGTGGCGATGATCGAGAAGTCGAAGTTGATCTCGTCGAAAATCGTGCTGTCTGGCTTGAACCGGATCGTCGTTCCGTGCTCGGCCGTGTCGCCTATTACTTTCAGTTCCGTGACGGGCAGTCCGCGCTCGTATTTCTGATAGTGTATATTGCCATCCTTGCTGACGCTGACCTCGACGAACTCGGATAAGGCGTTCACCACGCTCAGACCGACCCCGTGCAGTCCACCCGAGACCTTGTAGACCTTCGAGTCGAACTTACCGCCGGAGTGAAGCTTCGTCATGACCAGCTCCAGGGCGGATTTGCCGTACTTCTTGTGCAGGCCGACCGGTATCCCGCGGCCGTCGTCCTCGACGGTCACGGTGGAATCTTCCTCAATGGTGACTTTGATCTCGCCGCAGTAGCCTACCATTGCCTCGTCAATGGAGTTGTCCACTATCTCATATACCAGGTGATGAAGGCCGTAGAGGTCGGTGCTCCCGATGTACATCCCGGGGCGCTTCCTGACAGCTTCCAGTCCCTCGAGTACCTGTATCTTTTCCGCATCGTAATTGGTTGTATCTTTCATCCGATTCGCCTTTCTATCTTGAGTCTACAAATGAAGGCACAAATCTACCGTGCATCCCATCCTGTCCAGATGTTTGAAATTGTATGACCGATTACCCTTATGTTTTGTGCGTTAATAATGCTTTTGTCGATCGGCTGGCAAATATTTATTTCTGCGATTGAATGATATGCCGTCCGCCCCCGGTCACAGGAGAGCTTCACCGTCGGCATTTTATCTTTTCTCATAAGTGCAGTGACACCCCAGCATCGTCACCAAACAGAAACATATATAATGAGAACTTGAATAGGTATTCCTGAACAGGAATTGAAATGACGTTTTTGAGGGAGGTGAAAGGAGGCATCCCTGAGGAGATCTCCCATGCCGCTAAGGAGGAGGGTACGGACCCGGAACGCCTCAGGAGGAGCGCAGCGGCCGGCAGATTGGTCATACCCAGGAACCCCGCCCACTCGAACGCGGACATCTGCGCAATCGGCGAGGGGGTCAGAGTCAAGATCAACGCGAACATCGGGACATCCCCCGACTTCGTCGACCACGGGGCTGAGCTGGATAAGGCCAATGTGGCGATGAGGTACGGTGCGGATACGATCATGGATCTCAGCACTGGAGGCGACCTCGATGAAATCCGCAATCGGCTGATCCGGGAGATCCCGCTCCCGCTCGGGACCGTGCCGATATACGAAGTGGCATGCCGTATGGGCAGCAGGGGCGGGATACTCGGGATGACCGAGGACGACCTGTTCAATGTCATAGAGAAGCAGGCCAAGCAGGGAGTGGACTTCATGACGGTCCACTGCGGGGTTACCCTGGAAACCACCGAGACGCTCCGGCATACACCGCGCATAACTGACGTGGTGTCCAGAGGAGGGTCGATACTGCTGAGGTGGATGCGCCATACCGGACTCGAAAACCCCCTTTTCCGCAACTTCGACTACCTGCTCGAATTGGCGGCAAAATATGAGGTCACGCTCAGCCTGGGTGACGGGCTGAGGCCGGGCTCGATATCCGATGCCACGGATCCGCCGCAGATCGCGGAGCTGATCGCACTCGGAGGTCTGGTAAGAAAGGCAAGAGCGGCCGGGGTCCAGACGATCGTCGAGGGGCCGGGGCACGTGCCGATGGACCAGATAGAGGCGAATGTCAGGATGGAAAAAGCGGTCTGCGACGGTGCGCCGTTCTATGTGCTAGGGCCTCTCGTGACGGATGTGGCTCCTGGCTACGACCATATAACCGGAGCGATCGGCGGGGCGATAGCCGCTTATTACGGCGCCGACTTTCTATGCTATGTTACGCCCGCGGAGCACCTGTCCCTACCCACTGTTGAAGATGTCAGGGAAGGGGTGATCGCGAGCAAACTGGCGGCTCATGCCGCGGATCTGACCAGGGGGATGGACAGAGACTGGGACGACTCCATCTCACGTGCTAGAAAGGCACTCGATTGGCCTCAGATGCTATCTCGATGCATAGACGGGGAGCGGGCCAGGGAGATTCGCGCGAGATTCGAGACTACGGATTCGACTGTCTGCACCATGTGCGGGGAGTACTGTGCGATGAGGATAGCAACGGAGGCGTCCAAGGAAAGACGGAAAAAGGACGAAAAAGATTGATTTCGTCACCGTATTAAGGTTTGGGGCATAACATTCGTATTATGGGTGGGTTTCGGCGTCGAAAAATGTCGAGATCGGCCTAATAAGCATAACATCTCCTGTATAACGCAAGGATATTAGGTCCAGAGCAAGTGTCGAATAACAGTAATAACAGTAAACTTTTAATCGAAGAGAAGCTTAAAGTACTACGTTCACGCGGTTTGAGACTTGGTCGGGGGGTCTACCATGAGAGTGAACCCAGCATATCTGAAGTTGCGCAAGGCGACTGACTATTGTGTGCTCATAGAGCGAGTCAGAGCCCTGGACAATATGCCAATCTGGGAAATCCGCCAGAAAATCAACGACGGTTCTATCTACAACTATACCGGCATCAAGAGCATGAGAAAGGGTCGGAAGAAGATCCTCAACATGGTCCTGATAGCCACAGGAGAGCGGGAGTTCGGAGGCACCCTCGACATGGATGTGCTGAAGCTCATTGCGAGCGGCAGGATATCGGAGGCGAAGCAGCTCAGCGTGAGGGCTTTCAGCTTCTGGGTCCACGTTCTCGAGGATAAGGGGATCGTTGACGTAAAATCCGGGTTCATCGACGAGAAGATGATCGAGATGATCGTCAAGAAGAAGAAGATGCTCAGAAAGAGGGAGATCGCCACCTTCGAAACCTCTGGCAGCAAGGTCCTCCGCGCGAGTATAGGCTATTCCAACCGGTAGCGACGAACTACGGTGACTGTTGCTCAGACATTCGATTTCGTCATACATTGGCATTCAATATTCTCATCTCGTCTCCTTGGGGTGAACTGCGAAAAAAATGAATTGGAGCCACTGGAGGGGCTCGAACCCCCGACCTGCGGTTTACGAAACCGCCGCTCTTGAGCGGTGAGGTCGACGACTCACGACCGCTGAGCTACAGTGGCCTCGTTTTCCTTTGAAGCTGCATTTGATAGTTATACTTTTCCAGGTTCAAAGCTTCATTTCACATTCGATATTCTTAATACGGAAATCCACCGGGAAAAGGATTTATGAGTAAAGTGAGATAGTCGACGGAGGCCCCCATCTTGGCTTCGGAGCTGCGCATACCAGAAGGAATTGTCGTTAGGACAGCTAGAGGCGGAACCGAGATCCTCAGGAACATCCTGAACGACCTGAAACAGTACTCGTTCAGTGGATACATTAAAGTGATTTTGAAAAAGGACACGATGAACTCCACGGGATACCTGGTAATTGAGCAGGGAACCCCGGCGATGTCCATCTACCAGTTCGAGAAGTCCGAGCCGAGGGAGATCAAGAGGATCTATGCGGGGGACAAGTCCCTGCGTTTCATCTGGGAGGACTCTCAGGACAAGCTCTCGCTGATCGAGCTGCACAGCAGGGTGCCGAAGGAGGAGTTCGACAGGCGGTTCCCGGATGCGAAGCTGACCGTGACCGAGGAATTCGAAGCACAGATATCCAAGCCCCAGAAGCCGAAGAAGCTGCGGGTAACGGTCTCCAAGAGAGATAAGGAGATGGAGGGAACCCCGGAGGACGAGAAGGAGGAAGACCCGATTTGGCAGGAGATCCAGAAGATCCGGCGACAGGGATACCAGGTCGAGGAGCTGGAGGAGATATACGGTGTCAACAGGTCCGCCGCCAAACGGGAGCTCGCGGCCTACCAGGAGAAGGTGGAGGAGCTGAAGAAGCTCGAGAAGATGCTGGACAATCTGCCCAACGTCGGTTTGGACGAGGAGATCGCCAGGGTCAAGAAAGGTCTGAATAGCCCCAGGCAGCTCGAGGAGATCAAGGAGGAGTTCGAGATACTCAAGGACCTCACAAAGCAGAGGATCGAGAAGACCAAGGTGGCCGAAAAGAAGATCGAGGAGGATCTGAAGAGGAAGAAGCAGCAGGAAAAGGTCGGCGACCTCTACGATCTCATACTTCAATACCAGAGCGGAAGCATACCGTCAGCGGAAGCATCCGTCTGTCCGAAATGCGGGGGGATACTGGACGGCAGCGGAGTCTGCTCGAAATGTGCCGAAGGCGGCGAGGAGGAGGTACAGACCTTCCCCGATTCGATGGTCTTCGAGAACTTCGTGGTGGGCAACAACTGCAAGTTCGCGTACGCGGCGGCTGTGGCGGTCGCGCATGCCCCGGATAAGGCGTACAATCCGCTCTACATATACGGGAAGACCGGGCTCGGCAAAACGCATCTGCTCAACGCGATTGCGAAGTACATCGTGGGCTCGTCAAGCGGCATCAGCGTCTCTTTATTGAGGTGCGAGAAGTTCGCGGAAGAGCTCGACCATGCCATGAAGACCGAACGGATGACAAAATTCAGGAGCAGTTACAGGAACAGGAAGATCCTGCTCATAGACGACTTCCAGTTCGTCGCCGGCAAGGAGCTCGCACAGGAGGAGATGCTGTACCTGGTCGAGGAGACGCTGAGAAACGGCGGCCAAATAGTGGTCGCGAGCGACCGGCTTCCCGCCGAGATCCCGCGCCTCAATGAGCGCCTGGCGGCCAAGATACAGGGGGGGCTGATCGCGGATATTCAGCTGCCGGACAAGGATACGCGCATGCAGATCCTGAAGATGAAGATAACCGAGAAGGGCAAAGGCAAAGAGCTGAACGAGCAGGTGCTCGAATACATATCGGAACATGTTAAGACCAATGTGAGGGAGCTGGAGGCTGCGCTCAACCGGCTGATAGCCTTCTCGGCGGTAATGAAGCTCGAAATCGACCTGCAGCTGGCCAAAGAGGTACTGAGCCCGACGATAACCTCGACGGCAAGCCCTGAGGCGCTCCAGTTCGATATCGATATCATGCCCGGGCACAGCTACCTGATCGAGGAGGAGCGGCCGATACAGAGCAACCGGCTGCTGATGAAGAAGATAGAGGAGGGTTACAAGGGGCTCGAGGTCACGAGGATGAACCCGCACCAGGTCCGAGAGAAGTTCGGCTCTTTAGCGGAGATACTCTGGCTGACGGACAAGGACAGCCAGACGGAAAAAACCGTATCCCCGAGTCTGGAGATGATAATGCATCTGATCGAGGAGTTCAACCTGAAGACGGAAAAGGGGATCGTCCTCTTGGACGGACTTCAGTATCTGATCAGCAATACGAGCTTCGAGGGGGTGCTGAGGTTCATTAGACGGCTTATTGACGAATTCTCGGAGAGCAGCTCAACGCTCATGATCTCGATAAGTCCCGGAACGTTAAAATCTCAGGAGCTTTCGATCCTCGAGCGCGAGATGGAGATAATCAAGTTCAGCTGAGGAGCTCCTTCATCTCCCTCTTGAAATGCTTCATCTCGGAGAGCGCGTCCAGGAATTTTTCCTCTTTGACGGCCCAGATCACCGATTTCAGAATGGTCGTCTGTGGCGAGATGCTCTTTCCTGTCTTGACCTTGACCTCCAGGAGCATCTGTTTCGCGTTTTCTATCTCATGGTTGATCCGGTCTGGTATCTGCGATGTGAGGTCGCCGGTGGCGTCCTTGATGATCGCGTCCGCCTTGTCGAATTCCAGCGACTCGAAGGCGGCCCTCGCCTCGCTGGCCTTTTTCATGGACGGCTCTTTGTTGATCCCGATGATTCGCGCATCCCTTGCCAGCTTCTCGAACCGCCTGATCACCTTAAGGGTGTCATTGTATCTCCCTGTCACCGGTTTCAGTTCGCTCTTCGCCTTATCGACGAACACCATGGCCGCCTGAAAATCGCTACCTTCGGCCGCCCTGTGTGCCTCTTTGATGAAGGCCTCAGCTCGGGAGGGGTTACCGCCGAGTCGTACGGCTACATCGGATTCCTCCTTCAGGGATGCAAGTACAGACGTGGTATAATTGTAGAACTGCTCGTGCAGCTTTCTCTCGCTCTGCGTGACCAGCTCGAGGGCTTGGATGAACTGTCGCTCCCTTCCGGACATGATCGCCTCGTCGATCAGCTTCTCGCTCTCATCGATCTTGATCTCGCGCTCTCTGGCTATGCTCAGCAGGGCTCTGACCTCGGCGACCAGCCTCGCGAGCTCCTTGCCCTGCTCGCGCGGGTCCTTTGGTATCGCCCTCTTGACCTCCGCAGCCGGCCTTTGCACCTCGGAAGATCTGCCGGGCTTCCTTTCGCCTTTTCTGGAGGCTATGGACGGGGCTTTCTTACTCTCAACGGTCGGTGCTGCCGCGTCATCCGCCTTCGCCTCTTCTCCCGAGCCGGGTATCAGTCCCTTGAAGAAGTTCAGTCCCTTCATTAGCCCTTTCTTTTTTGCCGGAGGTTTCTCCTCGGCGTCCCTGGGCTTCCTGGCGGGCTTCTTTTTGGACTCCTTAGCACTGGCAATAGCGTCCTCGAGGGTCGTATCCTCTGCCGAAGGGGAGGCGGTCCTTGCCGCTGCAAAGTCTGGCCTTTCGTGAACAATGGTAGGACCGATGTTGATCTCCGGCTCCTCTTCCGTCACATCGGCTGCCGCTTCTTCTTCTACGAAAAACGCGCCGCAGCCTGGACATCTGGCGGCATCCGCGTTCACGGTCGTGCCGCAGGCGGGACATTCGAACTGCTCCCCTCCGTCCTCGGTGAAAATCGCCCCACAGTGTGGGCAGACATCGTCCTTGTCTGATACGGCTCCTCCGCAGGCGGGGCACTCGAAAGACGCCTCTCCCGAATCCTCCTTTACGGATTCCTCGGCCTCAGAGAGCGCGAGATCTTCAAGCTCCGCCCCTTCCTCGATCGAATCCTCATCGGCGATAAGCTCCTTTTCTTCGGCGGCCAGTTCCGACGGCGCCTCTTCCAGCTTCGAGAAGGTTTCCGAGACGAGCTTCTCCTCCTCCTCAAAGGCCTCTTCGATCTCCTCTTCGAAAATGCTCAGGTCTGTCCCGCAGAATGAACATTTCTCGTCTCCCTTCTCGATTTGCGAATCGCAAATCGGACAAAGTCTCTTAGAGGTGGGGCCAGGCAAATTCATCTGCCTCCGCAGCGCGTCTTGGTATCTACTAAGTTCCGCCGATAAATAATTAACGATTCAGATATGCCGTGTGAAAACCAGAGATAGTAACTCGTCTTTCGCGATATTTCGAGCATGTCGATTATTATTGCAATGGCGTCATTCTGATTACATTTATATTATTTCCCGCCAATTGTGGCCGAGACATGAAACCTGGGCTTTGAGGGATTTCAGATGACGGAGAAAGCGCATTACATGAAGAGTTGTCCCTCATGCCACAGGGAAATCCCGACCTTCTGGGAGGTCTGCTACTTCTGCGGCAATATTTTCAAGAAACACAATTCCAAGGCCGAAGTGCCTAGCATGCTTTTCTGGAACATGGAAAAGCTGGAGAAAAGCAAGACGACCCTTCACATGACTCCCAAGACCGTCCAGAAATCGCGTGGAATGAGAAGCCGCAACTCGGACAGCGGGTGAGCCAGGTCCCCGCCCCAGGGCTCCGTACGCGGTCATTTGTCGCGCGCAAACATGTGCGTCCGCTCGAAGAAATCCGCGATCTCCCACTCGCTCAGACGCTTTTCTCCCTCCCTCTGAACCGACCGGCCGATCCTCTGCGAGAAGGTTTTTAAGATCTCTCCCGCGCGCTCGTTCCCCTCGAAGTCGCGCACCTCGAGCTCGTTGCGCTCCATCTTGCCCCTGAATTTTCCGACGCATTCGATGCCGTCGAGGATGATGTAATGATCGGTCTCGCCGAACCGAAGCTTCAAGACATCCCGGATATAGGTGGCCAGTCGATCCTGGGGTGACAGGATAAACGAGTCCCTGAATCTGGCGTTTTTCATTTTCGATAGGTCGCTGGCGAGCACCCAATACAGGGTCTCGTCGTTCCTCCGTATATACCCCTTCTTCAGGTATCCATCCTCCTCCAGGGCGCGAAGCGCCTTTCTGAGGTCGCGCATCGCGAAGCTGTGGCGAAGGTAGTGCGAAAGGCCCTCGGCGGAGAATACCCCGAACATTTCGAAGGCTTTCTTGACCACCTGCTTCCTCGCCTCCGGCGGAGAGAAATCGGCGTCTCCTACGGCCCGGTAGTTCTTGTGAGAGTCGATCACGGCGCATGTCTTCTGATAGAGTCTTCTGAGCGCGTCGGTCGCAGCAATCGGGCCCAGGGGGGCCAACTCGAGTATCCTGTCCTTGGTTAACGGCCTGTTCGAAGAAAGTACATTGAGGATGGTCCTCATGTCCTCGTCCAACTCCGCATCCTTCGCCGCCCTGTAGACCGCCGCCTGCGGCATGGTCATGTACATCATGTGAGGGGGTATGCCGATGCCCCTGAAAACGCCCTTCATCTTCGTCAGCCTCGTATCCCCCTTGAGCCGCTTGGACCGGACGAGCCCCTCAAATTCGTTCCGGAGCCCGCCCATGGATCGTAGCGTGGTAGAGAGGTTTGCGTACTGCTTCGCCTCCATCAGATGCTGGCGTGTTAGAACCTGGGAGAGAATGGCCTCCTCGTCGAAGATCGAGTCGATGACTTCTCCCTTGACGAGCTGTCCGTTGATGTTCCGGTATCCGGCGCGTTCAAGCACTCCCGTGATGCGGTCATCGATCTCTTCCGCATCGGTACCGAAGACATTTCGTATCCGGATCAGATCGATCCCGAACAGGGTGAAGAGGGATGCGAAATCGTCAAGGGCCACAAGAAATTCCTCGAACAGCTCATCGGAGGAGTCGTCCAGCGACAGCTCCCTGACCTCGATGCAGCTGCTCAGCGGCCATATCTCCGTCATTCCGACTATGAGGCCGTCCCTGACGACCGGAAAATACCAGCCCTCCCCGAACCGGCTCATCAGCTCCGCCCTGCGCGTCTCAAGGAAGGGGTCGTAGAGGGACATCACCCTCATCCTGTCGAATCCGCCCACGAACGACCGGAGACTCTCGACATCCTCTTCGAGGGAAAACAGCTCTATACCGGTCAGTCCGACGAATATCTTGCGGGCTTTGAGCGCCTCGAGGGCTGCAAGTATCTCCTCCACCTCGAGCGAGGTGTACGACTTGATCGAATGCAGGGAGACAGGCCCGTGCCCCGAGAGGTGTTTCCGGACTATCCATTCGGCGGCGGCCTGACGGCTCTCCTCGCGCTCGGGCTCGAATACGCTGTAGATATTCAGGCCGCTCCAGTCTTCTCCGTCGGAATAGTCCCTCACTATGTAGATGTTCTGATCGAGGAGTTCGAGTGATTCCCTCACACGCTCCCTCCCCACTCCGAGCTCCTTCTCGAGATCGAATATCGTTGCGCCCCCTATCTCGTCGATCTTTCGCAGGACCTGGTTGTCGAAGTCGTTTGGCTCGTACTCCCTGAATAGGGCGACGTAATAGGGCGCGTCCTCGGCGCGAACGTATCGCACCTTGCCGCGGAGAAAACGGCCGCATAATATCCGTCCGGAACGCCTCTGACGGATCCAGTCGTCCAAATCGGAGATGGCCACCCTCTGATGGACGTCGCACAGCATGCCGGCCTCCCCGAACATGTCAAAGAAATCATCGGTGCCGTCGATGCCTTGGAACTGCTTCCGAAGCTGATACTTCCTTACGGTTTCTTCGTCGAAGACCTCCCTGCCCTCGTTGGAGAGGGATATGTAGTCGTTGGCTAGCATGTATTGTATGTCGTCACCGAGCACGAAACGCCCGGATACGGCCCTTCCGTCGGCTTCCAGTTCGGAAAGACAACGGCCGACCTCGTCCTCCTCCAGCCGAAAGTGGAACGCGATCTCCTCCGTCGTGAGCGGGGCGAACATGCTGAGGTGGCGGCTTATTATCGCAGCTCTGGCGCGATCCCTGTCGCCGTATGCGGGTTCTGTGGCCTGCCAGGAAAACGAGTTGCGCGAGAACGCGGTCTTCTCCGCCAAGAAGCATCTCTCGAGGAGGTTCAGCTCCTCCTTCGCCTCCTCTCTGGAAATTGAGAAATTCTGCGTGATCTCGGACATCGTCTTAGGCGTGGCGATAAACTTCAATATCCGGGCGCCCAGATCGGTCTGGTCGATCTTCGCGCCGAGCGCCACCGAAATCTCATCGCGATCTTCGGCGCAGACCCAGTGGGAGTCGGATAGCCAGACCGAACGTATCTTTCCCTCCTCGAGCAAACGCGCCGCCATCTTCCTGGCGTCATCGACCCGGATTCCGAGAAGCGATGATAGGTTCAGCCCCTTGTCCCTGAAAAGATGCATGGGTCCGGTCTTGCGCAGTAGGCTCAGCATATCTGATTCGTTCTTCACCTCCATCCGCTTGCTCCGGAAGTGCGCCTCGACCTTTTCATCGCTGAACTTGTATTCCGAAAGGGCTTCCGCCCCGAGCACCTTTGACAGCACCTTTCGGTGCAGTTGCCTCAACAGCGAGCTCCTGTCCTCCATGAGAACGACATCGCTTATTCCGGCCAGAAGCACGTTGTGCGCGAAAGGCGAGAGGGCGTCCGCGTATCCGTTCGCCTCGACGGTCCTCTTCCCCTCCTCGATGCTTGCGAGTACCTCTCGGGCATGCTCTATGTCGAAGACCTCGTTGAGTATCTCGCTATATGTTTCGGATATGACGGGGAAGTCATCGACATCCCTCAGGACGGACATGAGCCTCTGGGATCTTGTCTGTTGGCGGGATAGCGACAGCTCCCGCCCGCGGTAATTCTTCAGTATCATGAAGCTGCGCGTCGCGCAGTGTCGAAAACGCTGGGAAAGCAGTTCGGTATCCCTCAGAGACGAGCGCAAGAGAGACTCGATATCCCCGCTGCGCAGCAGGTTCGGCAGCTCGACGAGCGGTATCTGGCTGGGGGCAGTGATCATGAATGCGTCGTCCGTGATCGAGACGGTGGTGTTGAACCCATAGCGGTTTGATATCATGAACGCGTATCCGCGGCTGAGCGCATCGTTGACACGTCTGCCGAACGGAAAGTGGAAAATGATATTCGCCTTGCCCTCCTCATCCGTGAACCCCTCTATCAGGAGCCTCTTGTTGGTCGGGACCGAGAGCACCGCTTTCTGCTCGATGAAGTAGTTCAGGATAGTCCTTGCCGAGCCTCTGTCGATACCGAACTCCTCAATGAGCCATGACATGTTCTCCTCCTCGGAGAACTGTTCCAACCTCTCGTCCATCTCCTCCCTGAAACGGGCCACCTCCACGGACAGGTCGAAGCTACGCGGAAGCATCTCACCGGTCCAGGATGGAACGGTGGGCTTTCTGCCCAGCGCGGGCTTGACGAACACCTTCATGCCCCTGGTTCGAATGAACTCATACGACCGGCCTCCGAGGACGAATATGTCACCGCGCGAAAGTCTCTCGACGAACTTCTCCGACAGTTCGCCGATGATAGCCCCCTTCTCCGACAGAACCTTGTACGAGCTCTCCTCGGGGATGGTGCCCTGGTTCAGGTAATAGATCAGCCGGGAGCCCCGTTTCATGCCGAACACCTCCTCCTTTTCGTCGTACCAGACCTTCGGGTAGACCCCTTTGAAGTCGTCCTTAGCCGCAAGGTACCTGATGACCAATCCGAACTGCCCTTCCGTCAGATCCCGGTAGCAATATGACCTGCGGACGACATCGAAAGCTTCGCCGACTGACCACTTCTTCTCGAGCGACATCCCGACGAGCGTCTGGGAGAGCACATCGAGGCTTAGACGTGGGATGCTCGCCCTGTCCACATGGCTGCTGTGGGCTGCCCTGCAAAGGACGGCGCATTCGATTAAATCGTCGTTGTCGAAGACGATCATCCTGCCCTTGGAGGTCTTGCCGTAGGCGTGCCCCGACCGCCCGACTCGCTGAAGACCCTTTGCGACGGTCTTCGGAGAGCCGATCTGGCAGACCAGATCGATATGGCCGATGTCTATCCCCAGCTCCAATGAGGTCGAGGAGACCACGGCCTTCAGCTTGCCGTCCTTCAGGTCGTCCTCCACGGCGATCCTGCTCTCCTTGCTCATGCTCCCGTGATGCGCCGCGATATCGGTTATCCCCCGCTCCTTCAGCTTGAAGACCACCTGCTCGGTGCCGCTCCTGGTATTTGTGAAAATCAGGGTCGTCCTGTGCTCCGAGATCATCTTGCTCAGCAGGTCGTACATCTTCGAGTTGACGATCTCGAACGGAAGGGCGGTCATGTCGTCTGCGGGGCAGAGGACTGAGAGGTCCAGGTCCTTCTGCCTCCCGACCTCGGCGATGGTCAGCTCCCTCCAATCGGTACCGTCGTGACCGACCAGGAACCTGCCGATCTCCTCGATCGGTGCCTGGGTAGCGGATAGCCCGATCCTTGCCAGCTCGTATGGGACGACCGCCTGCAGACGCTCGAGGTTGAGGGATAGCGCCACTCCCCGCTTGGAATCGCATAACTCGTGTATCTCATCGACTATCACATACTCCGCTCTGCTGAACTTCATCCTGAACTTGGGCGTGGACAGCACGAGAGAGAGGGATTCCGGGGTGGTTATGAAAATGTGAGGCGCCCTGACCGCCTGGCGCTGTCTTTCGGATGAGCTGGTGTCGCCGGTCCTGACGGCCACCCGAATCCTGGGCTCGGGAACGCCTTTCGACCTGGCAAGCTCGCCTAGCTCCCTCAGCGGCGCCAGCAGGTTCTTGTTGATGTCGTTGGCCAGCGCTTTCAAAGGTGAGACGTATATTGCGTAGATCCTGTCCTCCAGCCCCCCTTCCTTCTGCAGCTTATACAGCCTATCAAGTATGGATAGGAACGCGGTCAGGGTCTTGCCAGAGCCCGTCGGCGATGAGATCAGGACGTTCCTCCGGTCCTCGATAATCGGTATCGCGAGGGCCTGTGGCTCCGTGAGGTCTGCGAATCGATCGTCGAACCATTCGGCGAGGAGCGGATCTAACGCCTGCAAAATCTCCTGCTTGCTCCTCTTATTTATAGCCCTGTTTATCATATAGACCGACCGTGAATTTCATTGCCATATCGTCTGGCACTATTAAAATATTTGGAACTCTTACACTTTCAAAGGAGTGATCGAAGTTCATGAGCGATGGTCCGGCCAGCTGGAAATATGCGGCGCTATCAATAGTGGCTGTAACGCTCCTCATGTACTACGCGCCCGTCACTCATATCGAGGGATCAAATGCGATTACGCTCCAAGGAGGAACCGGCACCCTCATCGTGAATGTAACGGACGAAGCGGGCAGGCTCATCCCTTACGCTACCGTTGCCATTTACGGGAACAGCACGACATTCTCGACGGGAGCCGATGGGAGCGTCATGATACCAGACCTCCCGGAGGGGATTTACCAAGTAAACGCCAGCAAACTCGGCTACATCGAGGACACGCTCAACGAAGCGAACATAGCCGAGGGGGGGACCACCTATCTGGACCCGCTGATCCTCGGCGGCGGATCGGTCTTCGGCTACGTCTATGCCGCGAATGCCAGCAGCATGCCGATATCCGGTGCGACGGTGAGGCTCGTGGGTGCCGCGCTGTTCGGCTTCTTCGTCCTGGAGACCCAGAGCGCCGGGAATGGATATTACTCGATCACGGGGATACCTACTGGCAAATACTCCCTCGAGGGGTCGGCCGTCGGCTACATGCACACGAGCCAGACCATCGATATCACCGCCTACGAAGACAGGGAGATCATTCTGCGACTCGATTACAACTACGGCAGTATTTCTGGGTTCGTCCTCGAAGAGCTGGACCCGCTGCCCCTGCCGTTGTCCAGAGTCAATGTGAGCTTGACGGTCGGCTCGGCGAAGATCACGGTCGCCACGGACCTATTCGGGAGATATACCACCCCTCAGATACCGCCTGGAAGTTACGAGGTCACCGCTGAAAAGACTGGGTATTTCACCGGATCCGTCGAAGGGGTGCTCGTCGAGAATGGCCGGATGACTGAGAATGCGAACATCTCGCTCGTGAGCAAGCCGGGAAAGATATTTGGCACCGTTACATCGGGGGCGATCCTTGTCTCCGGGGCGACTGTAGAGCTAGAGGGTATCGGCCTCAATTCGACAACTGGCTATCAGGGCACATACTCGATTGAGGACATACCTGCGGGCACCTATACGATCGTGACCACCGCGCCTGGATACGACATTAACCGGACCATAAATGTGGGTGTCGAGAGGGGTAAGGAATACAGGCTGGACATAGTCCTTGACGCCAGGCCGGGACAGCTTCTCGGCTACGTGAAGTCCTCCGAGGATTTCTCCGTGATCCCCAACTGCAATGTGACGATAACCGGAAGCTCCGAAAGCCGCATGACCGTCACCAACGAGCAGGGGATCTATATATTCGCCGGATTGCCAGTAGGCAATTACACTCTCGTCGTAAGGACTCCGGGGTACAGCCCGTACATCGTATCCGACATTGAGATAACCCCTGACACCCCCTCGCACTTCGACGTATACCTCGACCTGGAGAAGGAGGCTCTGAGCGGATTCATATTCGGCATGGACCTCGCCCACTCGCTTATGGCGCTGGCGTTCCTGTTCTCAATCGTCATACTCTCCGTGGCCGTGTACCTGAGGCTGCGCGGGCTGCAGTATCCGGAGAAAAGCCCCGCCGTCTTCGAGGAAGAAGCGGGGGAGGAAGAAGAGGAGGAATGAGTTTTTCACCGGGGATCAGGCTATTCCGAGCTTCTCCCTGATCTTTCCCAGCCTGCCCTGAACGCTCTTGTTCACATCGGCGAAGAGGCTGTTCCCGTGGGAATCGATCCCGACAGTTAGGGGCCCGAGGTTCTCCGCCTCAAGTACCCAGATCGCCTCCGGCATGCCCAGCTCGAACCAGTGCACCCCGTGCACCTTCTTCACACCCTGCGCCGCGAGTACCGCCGCGCCGCCTGTGATGGCGAAATAGACCGCCCCGAACTTCTTCATGGCGTCTACCGTGGGCTGCGACATGCCGCCCTTGCCGATTATTCCCGCCGGCCTGAACTTCTCGATGAATTTCGGTTCCAGCGAGTTCATCCTGGATGAGGTCGTAGGACCGGCGGCCACAAGGGTCCATTCCTCCCCCACCTTCTTCATGATCGGGCCGCAGTGGTAGACCACCATCCTCTCGAAGTCGACCGGCGGTTTCCCGCCCTTCTCTATCGCCTCGAGTGCGTGGATGTGGACCTCGTCCCTTCCCGTGTAGACTGTACCGTCCAGATAAACGATATCCCCCGCGTGTAATTTTCGAATATCCTCTTCGCTTATCGGTGTCTTGAGCTTTATCGCCATGTCATCTCACCCCTCATGCGTTATGTGTTTGACCGTCCCGTCCGGATGGATCTGTACGGTGCCCCTTCTCGCCGCCCAGCATTGAAAGTTCAGCGATACCGGAAGGCTCGCCGTGTGGCAGTAGGCGTACTCGATGTTAACTCCGAGGACCGTGGTCTTTCCACCGAGGCCCATCGGACCGATCCCCAGCTCGTTCAGAGCCTCCTTGAGCTCCTTCTCCAGCTTCGCGATCTCCGGATCCTCGTTCGGCTGGTCGATCGGACGCATCAGCGCCTCCTTGGCCAGCTTCCCGGAGATGTCGGCGGAGCCACCGATCCCCAGACCCACGATTGTCGGAGGGCACGGATTGCCGCTCGCCCTGACGACCTCGTTGAGAACGAACTCCTTGATCCCCTTGATCCCCTGGGACGGCGTGAGCATCGCCAGCTTGCTCATGTTTTCCGAGCCGGCGCCCTTGGCCATGACCGTGATCTCCAGATAATCCCTGTCCCAGAACTTGTAGTTGAAGTACGGCATCCGAAGGCCCACATTGTCGCCGGGGTTCTTCCTGGTCATGGGATGGACCGCGTTCGGTCTCAGGGGGACCTCCTTCGTCGCCTGCCTGACGCCCTCGGTAATCGCCTTCTCGACATCGATCTCCACGCCCGTGGGCATGCTCACATAAAAGATCGTAATGCCGGTATCCTGGCAGACCGGCTTCACATTATCCTTCGCGAGCTTGATGTTCTCCAAAATCGCCTTGAGCTGCATCTTGGGGACCTCTTCGGTCTCCGATTCGAAGGCGTCCTTCAGCCCCTTCTCCACATCGGCGGGCAGCCGGGTGACGGTCCGCCGAAGCAGATCCAGGGCGACCTCCCTTACGAGATCTTCCGTAATCATCATTATCTCCGAACGGCCGGATAGGAATTCGTCTGATTAATGCTTTTCTTTCTTAAAAAGTTACAATATTGTGCCGAAAGCCGGTTCTATGGCAGCAATAAAAGCCCGATATTCGTCTTGACGACCCTGACGGTGTTACCCTGATGAGAATATCCGGCAGGCCTCATGACATCGACGGTATCCATGGTCTCGGGGTCCATCAGCTGAAGCTCCGCCTCGTTCTCGGAGACCACCAACGCATCTTTCACATGCTTATCCGCCCTCAATAGCTCGAAATCCGACAGCCTGCCGGGAGAAATCGAAGTATCATGCCAGTGAACGAGATCGAACAGAACGAGCTGCTTTTCTGAGACGGACCTGAGGAGGTGCGGATCTCCCCCGATCACCAGTATGTCGCCGACCGCATATTCTGGAAGCCTCACCAGGTAGGTCATCCGCTTGAGAGATGCTCCGTCCTTCATCCCGGCGACCGATGCCGAGGACTTCGTGAGGGCACCGAACTCCTTGGCCAGCTCCTTCGCGATGCTCTTCCCGGCCGAGCTGGAGCTGAGGTAGATATCGTACCCGCCATGCTGCTCTTCGAACTTCGATATGAAGATGTTCCTGTTCTTGGCGCCCATCTCGCTGATGCGGGAGAGGGCGAGCGCCCTTGCGCTTTCTAATACGTCCCGGCCGGATTTCGGCCTAGGCCCGCGGATCTGAATTATCGATTCGTAGTAGTGCCCGGCCCTTCTCCCGCACCGCTTGCAGGTCTCCTTCTTGAGTCTGATGCCGACGCTGAATCTCTCGCTGGCGAGCAGGTCCCTGACCCTGAAGTCGATCACGACTTCCGCCTTGTAGTTGCGAGGATCGTTCTCCGTGAGGTCGAACTTGAGCGACGTCTCCGCCACCTGTCGGTCTTTCTGGAGCGCGTTGCCGAGGGCGAGTCTGACTGCCTCTTCGATCGAAACGGAGTCGACCCATTTGTTTCCTATCTGGACGGCGAAGCATTCGCCGCACAGGTTGATGTCCAAAATCGCGGGCAGGCTGACGAAACGCCCCTTGGCGAGGAAGCACTTGCTGCAGAGACCGTCGTAGGTCTCGCCCTCCTGTCCACACTCAACGCAGAACATCTTCAGGCTCCAGTGAATATCGGGATGCTTAACTGGACTATCTTAATGTTTTGGACAGCGACTTCAGATCATCTTGAAAAGCTGGGCGTGAGGCACTCCTTCGATCACGATTATGCCCCCCTCGTCGATGAAGCCGGCATCGACCGCGATCCTGACCACTCTCTCCCCGACGAGGTTGGCCGTGGTGCAGGACCGCAGGCCGGCAACGAGCGCCTCCCTGTCCCCGGGTTCCTCTCCGTAGAATTTCTTCGACACGTGGAGCTTAATCTCTCCAGAGCGGAGCGTCTTCCCAAGTAAATCCCAATCGCATGCGGCGAGAACGATTTCCTTGCCGCGCTTGAAAATCCTGATGATCATGCGCGTTCCTCGGTTGCAAGTCGGAAAGTCCCTGGCCTGGGCGAGTACAGCTCCCCGGCGTCGCTGAGCTTCTTGATGATCGCCTTGGCCTTCTCGATCGGTATGCCCTCGGACTCCGCTCTCTGCAACAGCTCGGACTCCATCACGCCCATGGACGGGTCGGACAGATCCCTGATCAGCCTCCGGAGCACCTGTATGTGCTCCACCTGGGACTTGCTGAAGCCGGTCGCGATGATGTCGATGTCAAGGCGGCCGCCCTCGGAGGCGACCTTCTGCAGGAAGTAGTCGACGATCCTGATCGACCTGGAAGCGTCATCCTCAGTCACAATATTCGACAGCCGGGCTCGCGCACTCGCCTCCGACAGCCTGATCAGCGCTTCCAGCTGCCTCGCGGTGATGGGCACGGAGGATCCTTCCGCCTCCCCGAGGCTGCGGATGGAGACGTAGTACTCCTCGAGAGCCTTCATCGCCTCATCTGTCAGGACAGGGATCGTCCTCTTGCTGAAGGCGACGTATTTCCGCAGGAGTTCCCTGTCGATGGTGGGTACCAGCTTGTCCGCGTCCGCCATTATCATGTTGCCGTCGACACCCTGGATCTGGTCGATGTTCTCGTACCTGCGGGCCTCGCCCCTCCTGTGCGCCCGAAGAATGTGCTTGGCCACCTTAGTGTCCTCCTTGGCGTTTGGCCTGTCGGTCATCGCGAATATGACGTCGAACCTGGTGAGCAGGGTCGGAGGGAGATCGATCTGCTCCGCGATCATCCGGTTCTCGTCGAACCGCCCGTACTTCGGGTTGGCCGCCCCGAGCACTGCGCATCGGGACTGGAGCGTGGCGGTGATGCCGGCCTTGGCGACGCTCACCGTCTGCTGCTCGAGCGACTCGTGGATGCTGGACCTGTCCTGCGGGGACATCTTGTCGAGCTCGTCCACGCATGCGATGCCCTTATCGGCGAGCACGAGTGCGCCCGCCTCGAGCGTCCAACGCCCCTCACCGAACTCGTCCTTGACCGCGGCGGCCGTGAGACCGGCGGCGGTGCTCGATTTTCCAGAGGCGTAGATGCCCCTCGGGGCGAGGTCTGCCATGTACCTGAGGATCATCGTCTTCGCGACACCCGGGTCGCCGACGAGCAGTATATGGATGTCCCCTCTGATCCGTGTGCCGTCGTCCATCTCCTTCTGTATGCCCCCGAACAGCTGCAGGGCGAGTGACTCCTTCTCGATGTCGTAGCCGTATATGGTCGGGGAAATCGACTCCGCGACCATCCGGAAAATGTCGGGCCTCGAGGCGAGGTCTTTGATCGCCTGCTCCTCCTCGGGAGTGATCATAATCTCCTCGTATTCGTGCTCCTCGAATTCGACGGAGTTGAGGTCGAGGTTGATATCGAAAAGCGTGCTCTTCTGCTGCGAGCCTTTCTGGATGCTTTTCAGTACACCGTTCAGTACGATCCGGTCACCCGGGGAGATCTGTCCGGTGATGTCGTCCTCGGCGAATGCGACCAGCCTCTGGGGTTCAGCACCGCCGCGGAGGCCTTCGGGGGATTCCTGGGCCTCGATCTTCTGGGTGTCGACGAAAATCGATTCCTCGACTATGAGCTTGAACCTGGTGGATCCGGCTCCTCTTCCGCAGCCCCCCTGGTCCTTGTCACATTCCAGCGGTTCCTGGAAGTGCAGCCCGTCCTGTTCGAGCAGTATATCCTTTCCGCATCTCGCGCACTGAAACTTCGCCGCCACCAGCTTGGGTCTGACCTCCGTCGCCTTCCTCACGAGCCCCTCGACGGAGAGGAACTTTCCGAGGTGCTTCGCGCGGATCTTCCTGATCTCGACCCTGGAATCCCGGGGCAATCTGTCGATTCTGAAATGTACATTTGCGACGCCCTTCTTTTCCGGCGGGATGATCTCCTGGATTGCCTCCTCCGCCGCGGTAACGGTCTCGATGGGGTTCTCCAGAAAGAACTGTGCGAGGTCGGGATTGAACCGCTCCACCTCGGAGAAGCCCACCATTAGAGAGCGGATGTCGGGGTACAGGTCGGCTATCGTCGCGATCTCGTGCCTTCTGCCCTTCTCTGACATGAACTCTCGCCAGAGGGCGACGATCTCCTTGTGCTCGAATTTGCTCTCCATGAATGCACCCGCGAATAATATGGGAACGGTAGGGGGGTGAAGGACCCTCCTACGATAATATCTTTCTTTATTTCTAGCCAGTTTTATTCTTTTACCGAATATCAGTGAATGTACTCCTTCTGTATCTCCACCACAGTTGAGCTATCTGCAGCCGCCGCGTACCTGTTGAGCAACTCGAGGTTCAACATGAGGAAAGAGTGCCCCCACCCGAACTTGGACATGACCTCGCTCGCGTGGTCGAACTCCCCGGCGATCCAAAGCGCGGACGCGATCGCCTCGGCGCTGCTGAGCTGACAGGGGTGGCCGTAGTTCACGGGGTTGGCGGCGACCAGATATGGGAGGGCGCGGTGCTCGAGGTCCTTTCGCAGGGAGGGGAAGCTCTCGAGCTTCTCCCAGGAGCAGTCGAGCGCCATGATGCCCGACCTCTCCGCCCGTTCTTTGTCCGCGGGAGAGAAGGCCTTCTTGGACAGCGGATTCAGGATTATCGCCCCGTGCGGTATCTCCCTGACCTTGCGCACGTTGCGGGCCATGCCTATCCTCACGAGCTTCCTGGCCGTGCACTTCTTGGGATCGTCCTCCCCCTCCATCAGAACGAATACGGGAATCACTGCCGGGCATATCAGAAGGTCATAGAAAGTCGTTTTCCCGAAAAGGAGATATTCGATGTACCCGGTGTATAATGCCGCCACGATGATGAGAACTCACCTCCTGAACATGTGATGAGAGACGGGCGATCTGAGTGGCCGCCGCCGTTTCCTATATAAGAATGAGCCCTTGGAATGATTTTATACATTGTATCCGATAAGGTCGGCAACGGGTTAGAATGTCAACTGGTTTCGATCTACTGACGCACGACCAGACGCTTCAGAAGCACTGGCTGAAGAGATTCATAGCGATTGTGATAGACGTTTTCCTCATATTCGTCCCTGTGAACATCTTTATGAGTGTTTTCGGCTGGACGAACGACCTCCTGCTTTTCAACCTCGGAGGATACATCTCCGGTTTTGTATGGTTCATATACTCCTCGATACTAGACTACACGGCCAACGGGACTGTAGGAAAACTCCTTATGGGTCTCAGGGTCGTCTCCGTCAGAGGGAGGCTGGAACCGCATCAGAGCATGATGAGGAACATAACGAAGGTTTTCGGGCTCTTTCTGATAATCGATTTCCTGGTGGGGATGATAGTCGATACATCGGATCCGAGGCAGAAGTACACCGATCGTTTGGCGGCGACATCGGTCATATCGCACAGGGAGATTCCATTTTAAATGCTCCAGACCCAGCCCCGCCGCTCCTCCGATATTTCGCCCTTTATGATGCCTTTTGATCTCAGTTTCGTTAGAAAAAGGACGGTCTCATCCGGGCATCTTTTGCCCTCTTTTTGGGCGATCTCCTCGATCTCCCTGGTAGTCATCGGACCGCGCATTCTCAGCAGCTCGATCACAAAGCGCTCGGCATCGGGCTCGGTGAGAGTCTTGGCCATAGGCATCTGAGAAGAGTGCTTTGAGAAATACTTTTTTAAAAGGTAATAAAATGAAAGATGGTGAGAGGCATAGAGGCCTCGCATCATCTGGGGTTTAAATTTGTATATAGATTGTTCTTATTGCTCAGATCGTGTAACTGCAGTATGTGGTCGAACCAGATGAATCGGTCAGCTGAATCTGCGATCCTACGGCGTATGTGGTTCTGTCCAGCACAAAGTAGTCACCGGCGTTCAAGTAGCCTGCCGTGTTTGCGTCGACAAACATTACACCGCTGGTGTATTCACCAGTTGTAAAAGAACTGACTGCAGTGGCGGTTAGACCGATGGCATTCGATGCGTCTTTCACGATTATATAGACATCAGCCTGTGCCAACTGAGAGGTCCCAGATATAGCAGTGACCGAATAGGTCCAGTTCGTCGCCGAGCTGTCTTTCGACATAGATACGTTTATTGACGATCCGGTATCCCCGCCGATGCCCAGCACCATGACATATAGCACGGCTGCTAGGACGACAGTAATCGCCACCATCAGAATGGTCGCGATAACTGGGGACACACCGTCTCCATCCTTGCGGATGCTCCATATCTTCTTCATGTGTTATGTCCTCCTGCAGGTTTGTTACGCCTGCTGGACTCATCTATCCCAGATGTTAGCTTAAAAGCCTTTCCCCTAGGGCGATTTTTATTGCCGTATCTATGTTCGCCGTTTGCCGAATAAAAATTCAGCCCTCTAAATGAATACCCGAGGGTCCGAACTTGCAGAGCAACTTCCCGACGAGTGCTGGGTTGTTCCTGACCTTCTGGATGATGAGGTATTTCTTCACCTCGTCGCCGACGGTCTCCCTCTCCAGCTCCACGATCATGTCCGCCATGTCCTCGATGCTGCTCTGGATCCTGGGCTCGTGGACGTTCTTGAGCAGGGTGATCAGCGACAGGCTGCCGCTGTGCTGGGTATGGGCCTTGATCGTCCTCATGGCCGAAAGCACCTCTACCGTGTCGTAGTTCTCGATGAAGAAGTCGAGCGAGTCGATAGCCACCCTGAACGGCGTGGGCAGCTTCGATATCTCGTACGCGAGGGAGGTGAGGAAGTTGATCTCGAACGAGGCCGCCTCCCCGTCCCTGAATTTCACGATATCGTCGTATCTCAGCCCCTCCTGCCTGTAGCGCGATATCTCGAGTCTTCTGGCTAGCACCGTCTCGTAGTATTTCGCGCCGATGTTGATTATTTTCGCGGATGTTTTCCAGCCGTGCTGCTTCATCAACGATATGATGTCCTCGTCCCTTTCAGTCGTGGTGAAATAGGTCGTCTGCAGGTCGCCAGCTGATGCGAACTGCTTTGCTAGGAACTCTGTGCCGGATCCGGGCCTGCCGACCACCAGGATCGTGAAGCCCTTCGGAACGCCGCCTCCCAGGTACCGATCCAGAGCGGGTATGCCGATCGTCTCCACAGAGGGGCTCATTGCGTCCCCTCCTCGACCACGCGGATGATGCTGTCGCACACGAGGTTGACTATGTTGTTCAGTTCCGGTGTCGTGTGCTCGATCACGCTCAGGATCAGCGTGTTCACATCCTTCGACCTGAGGCTGCTGACGAAGATGTGCATGAACTCCGAGAGCACGTAGTTGGTGTTGTGAATGGCCAGGGAGTTGACGGAGTCCAACAGCACGAGCTTCTCGCTGGACTTCTTCTTTCGCAGGAGATACTCCGTCTTCAGCATGATGTTCTCGAGCATGGTCGGGCTCTCGACGAATAGCGCGGGTGAATCCTGAACCGCGGTGCCCATCATCGTATGGGAGATGCAGTCGACGAAGAATATCTTGGAGGAGTCGATCTCCAGAGCCTTCAGGATGTCGAGGATGGCCTGTGAGGATATGGTCGAGGTCACATAGATGATGTCGACGTCCCTCTTCGACGCGTAGATGTCGACGATCGCCCGGATCGCATCGAGGTAGTAGTCGACCCCGACCTGGAGTGACACGGCCGCGGAGGGCGGGAGCTCCTCGAGCTCGCCGGCCACCTTTGAGGCGAGGGTCATTTCGTGCCGCCTCCTCCGCCCTTCAGGAGCGGGACCAGGAGCACCCCCGCGGGGGTCAGGTCTAGCACATATTTCGCCCTGGAGTGCATCGTGCCCCTCATCTTGATCACCTGTAGGGTGCGCAGCAGGTCCCCCCTGCGCTCCATGTTGCCCATCAGGATGATCCCGTCTGATAAAGCCTCCTCCACCATGAACATCGAATACGCCTGCGTCCCCGGGGGCACTTCGGAGACTAACATAGAGGTGCAGTCGACAGCCGATAGTCCCTTGGAGATCTTCAATATGAAACTCCTGATCTTCTCCTGGGTCTTCAGCTTATATCCAACCGAAGTTATGGAGTCGATCACGAGCCGCCTAACCCCGAGCTCCTTCACGAGGTCGATAATGCTGTGGACCAGGAGGCCGACCTCCTCCATTGTAAGCTCGGCCTTGATTAGGCCGAGGCGCTCGTATATCACCGGAAGATCGACGAGTATCAGGTTCTTGCAGTCTATCAAATCCCTGTCGAAGAAATCGTACGGGATCACATTTTCCAGAAGCTTAACGGAAGACTCGGTCACGGAGAGGAACATGGACCGCTCCCCGTTCAGAGCACCGTGGATGAGGAACTCGAGGGCCAGGGAGGTCTTCCCAGTTCCGCAGCTACCCGTGAGCAGGATCGTGTTGGACAGGGGTATTCCGCCGTACAGAATATTGTCTAGAGCGTCAATTCCAGTCCGACAGCGTTCTCTGGTCGGTTCATTGTCTACCATTGCGAGCATGAATATAGTTTCAATTCATAAATCGTTTGTCTTGCGGTTTTACGCACGCGACATTTTTATGACCGCTCCCGTTTCTTACCGTTCCGATGAACGCTAAGCTTCAGGTTGCGCTTGACATGCCCCAGGGATCCAGAGCGCTGCAGATAGCGGAGGAGGCAGTGCATGGTGGAGCCGACTGGATAGAGGCTGGAACGCCCCTCATAAAAAGCGAGGGTATCGGCATAGTCAGACAGCTCAAGCAACGTTGCCCCGGGAAAACGATAGTCGCGGATCTGAAGACGATGGACGTCGGGGCGCTGGAGGCCGACATGGCCGCCAAGATGGGCGCCGATGTAGTGGTCGTCATGGGTGTGGCCGGCGATTCGACGATTGGAGAGGCTGTCAGGGCGGCGACTAAGTCTGGCGCGAAGGTCATGGTCGACATGATGGCCGTATCGAACCCGCTTCAGAGAGCGGTCGAATTGGCTCCTTTGGGGATTTCATACATATGCCTGCATGTGGGCGTCGATCAGCAGATGCACGGAGAGATGGCGGACCCCTCGGAGTGGCTTAGAGACAGTCCGGTCGGAGTGGCAGTTGCCGGTGGGATCAACTCGGAATCTGCGGGAAAGCTGGTCGCTGCGGGTGCGGAGATCATTATTGTTGGTGGGGCGATTACAAAATCTCCGGATGTGGCGGTTGCCGTGCGGACCATCAAGCGGGCGATGGAGACCAGCAGTCCGGTGGAGAGTCCTCTTTTCAGGAGATATTCTGAAGAAAAACTTGCAGAGGCTTTCTCAAAGGTGTCGACTGCAAACATATGTGACGCGCAGCACCGGCAGGGTGCAATGAGAGGGATAGTCCAAAGATCCGGTAAGGAGCGCCGGATGATAGGGCGCGCGGTCACGGTCCAGACGGCCGCCGGGGACTGGGCAAAGCCTGTTGAGGCGATAGACATCGCAAAACCGGGGGACGTGATAGTGGTCGATGCCGGAGGGGGGGAAAGGGCAGTCTGGGGCGAACTCGCATCGAGAAGCGCGATTCGTAACAATATCGCGGGGCTCGTCGTGGACGGCGCCATACGCGACCTCGAGGAGATAAGAGAGAGCGGCTTTCCATGTTATTCGAGATTCGTCTCGCCCGAGGCGGGGGAACCAATGGGGTTCGGTGGCATCGGGCCGAAGATAATGTGCGGAGGAGTTACCGTCAGAAATGGGGACTGGATCATCGGGGATTCGGACGGTGTGGTTGTCGTGCCGGTCGAAAGGGCAGCGGAGATCGCCAATAGGGCGTTGGATGTGCTCGAAAGAGAGAACCGGTTGCGCGAGGAGATCGCCAGAGGAAGCACGCTGTCCAAAGTGCAGGATCTCAAGAAGTGGGAGAAGGCCTGATTCCGGCCTCATCCCACCATTCCGATCTCCTGGGAAAGCTGCTCCAGCCGATTGATCCTCTCCTCGATTGGCGGATGGGTGGAGAATAGCTTTACAAGGCTGCCTCCCCTGAACGGGTTGACGATGAACAGCGAGGAGGAGGCGGGGTTTCCGGTGTTGATCGGCCTGCGCTTGTTGGCCTCCTCGAGCTTGCCGAGGGCTCTCGCCAGCGCAAGAGGCCTTTGAATCATCAGTGCACCCTCACGGTCCGCCTTGTACTCCCTGCTCCTCGATATCGCCAGATGGGTCAACATCGCGGCTATGGGTACGGTGACCATCACGATCAGTATCAGAATCGCATCGCCCTGTGACTGCCCGCCCCTTCTACCGAATATCATGTTGAACCACAGCATCCTGGCGGCGAACGATATCGCCCCGGCGATCGTGGCGGATACGGACATCACGAGAATGTCCTTATCCTTGACATGGGCCATCTCGTGCGCGAGAACGCCCTCCAGCTCGTCGTCCTTCATCAGGTTCAGAAGGCCGGTCGTTGCCGCAACGACCGCACGGTTCTTGTTTCTGCCAGTCGCGAACGCATTCGGGGTGGGATTGTTGACAATGGCGATCTTTGGCATTGGCAGATCCCCCTTGAGGCAGATGTTCTGCACGATCCTGTGGAGTTTCGGCTCTTCCTCCTTCGAGACGATCCTCGCCCTGTACGCTCTCAGTATAATTCTATCGCTGTAGAAGTAGCTGATAATGTTGAAAGCCCCGGCGATGACCAGAAATACGACCACGCCAAATATCCAATTATTGAAGAGAAGCCCCCCGATAACCCATCCTATCACCACAAACAATAGGATCAGAGTTGTGAACAGTAC
>OMKS01000865.1_pt1 | contig 28126 bp, 28 predicted proteins | sample 1674721 | NCBI WGS metagenome assembly OMKS01 (sample SAMN06264996, study PRJEB25208) | sediment metagenome | isolation source: hot spring sediment | place: USA: California | collected 2014-09-02 | reverse complement strand
GGTTTAAATATTTTATGTTTTGTGTTTTCCATTCATTTCACCCGTAGCCCATTGCTGGGAGCGTCGATTTTGTGCAAGGTCAAGGAAACCGAGAAATCCCGCGGAGGCGTACTGAAAGTACGTCGCACAAGGGATTTCGAAGGTTGACGCGGAGATTGCGCAAAAGCGGCGCTCCCCCGCTAAAATGGCCAGACGTTGTCTAGAATTCTCACCAACCAGCCCTGCTTCTGCTTGTCGCTGATCACTCCCTTGCCGGTATAGACGATCTGCGCGTCAAGCACCTGGCTTGAATCGACCACGTTGCTGGACGACACATCGGTAGGACGCACAATACCGGAGAGTCGAATCAGCTGCTGTTCATTGTTGACGGTGACGCTTTTATGACCGTCGATGCGCAGGTTGCCGTTGGGCAGCACATCCACCACGCGCGTCGTGATGGTGGCCACCAGATCCTCCCGACGTGAAGTACTGCCTGAGCCGGAAAACTGATTATCATAGCGTGTCCCGATCAGCTTGCTCGGATCAATGGCACTATTGATCGTCGCAATCTGCTTCTCCAGACCGAACAGGTTGTCGATCCCCGCCGAGGCCGAGCTGCTGCGCCCGGTGGAGGTACTTGCCTCCTTGCTGGCGCTGGCGCGCTCAAAGATGGCGACCGTCAGGATATCGCCAACGCGACGCGCCTTGAGGTCATTGAACAAGGCTCCATTGCTCTCGGTCCACAGGGAGCCATTCGTCGCCGGCCTCTCGGGGACGATTTCCACCTGCTGGGGGGCAAAGGTCTCTTCCTGCATCTGGGTTTGAGTATGACCTGCGCAGCCGACTGCAAACATCAGCAGTGCTGCACTGATTATCCATCCGATTGTTTTCATCATCAGAGCTCCACCTGCACGACGCCGGGAGCCGTGACCCGGCAGAGAATATCCTTCTGAGAAGAGGCATTGCGGATTGTCACAACATCATCTTTCGCACCGTCCTCACGGGCAACGCCGGTGGCGGTCAGCTCCATGGCACCGCTGCGCACCACAATGGAGACACGGTCGCCGCGATGGACCAGGGCCGGCTCTTCGACCCAACTGCGATCGAATGCGCGCCCCATGCGGATCGAGCGCTTAAGCTCTTTGCCGATCAGTTCCTGCGAATCCAGGCAGGGATTGCGCTCCTGGGCCAGATCCATTTCGACCATATTGATGTCATGTTCACCCAGCGTCACCCCCCGCCGCAGATCGCCGGCGGCAACGGCCACCGGGGCCAGGGCTTCGATTTCGGCGCGAAAGGAGCGGTTTTCCACCACCCGGTCATCGACACGGAAAATGAACGTGAACCGGCGGCTGTTGAGGATACTGGGATCCGAGGGAATGATCTCATGGTTCAATCGACCGGGGGGCAGCTCCAGTGGCCGATACACATCCAGAGAGCGGATGCGGATTTCGGCCTGCGGCAGTAGCCCGGCATTCTCAGCCAGGTAATCCTCGAGCATGTCGTGGATTTCAGCGCTGTCCACAACCTGAAAATCATCCGACGCGAACGCGGCGCCTGCCATCAGGAGCAGGGTCGTCAGCAGTAAAAAAACGTATTTTCCGGTATTTGTCATCATGTTACCTGTTTTTGCAAATGTCGAGCCGAGTTGAGTTGGGAATTATTTAAAATCTTCTCCCCCCTCTCCCAGCGGGGGAGGGTCGGGGTGGGGGTGAAAAACGTGCAGTTTCAATTTGTTCCCCCTCCCCTTGGTCCCCTCCCGCCAGGGGAGGGTAAGTTTCTGAGGGATTTCCGGATGAGCACTATTAAAAAAATCTCCTGCTTTCCCTCTGGTCTTCTATTCGGAAGATCATGGGTTATTCTTAAATGAAAAAATGATTTTTTCAAAAATCACGGAGCACACCGGATATAGACGGGTTAAACCGTTTAAACTGTTTGAACTGTTTAAACTGTTATTCATGAATTACATCGGCTCCAGCTCGATCCGGACGTCCTTATCCTGCCCGCCGTCTTCCCGGTCACGGTATATAATGGTCTCATGGGCACGGATAACTTTTTTGTTCTCATGAAATTCCATAAACGTTATTTTGCCCCTGACTATGTTTCCCTCAAAGGCTATCCCCCGCACCTTTAAATATACACCCGAATCCACCCTTACCTGTTCGGCCATCAGTCGCCGTTTCTCGGCCTCCAGTTCCTCTATCTTCCCCTTGAAGGTGACAATAGCATCGAGGAGGTGGTGATAATTCTTATGCAGTTCTTTTTGCCGGGAACACAGGTCTTTATATTGCGTATGCAGCCGGTACTTCTGCCGGGTATCCAGGGAAGAAGGCAGTTTTTTCTTGATAACCTCAACTTCGTCTTCCACATATTTCTTGACAGCGGCTATTTCTTTAAATTTCTCCTCAAGTTTATGGAGGCTCTCCTCATACCGGAATATCTCTTCGTTCAAGGCCTGGATATGGGCATCGCTTTGATAGTCCAATCCGATAATAATCACGCTGCGCGGGCTGGATGGAGAACCCAGATTGTACGCCTCTACACCCTTTTTGCTGATAACAGTGCTGTTTACAATCCTCCCGTTCGGTCTGGTGACCACCACCGTCCCCAAGGAAGATACATAACTGTCCAGTATCTCCACATCCACCATGACATCGCCTTCGGCCATCACCCTGGACCCCCGGATATAACCGCATTTCATTGCCCCGGCAACATTCACCTCCGAGCCGATAATACCATCGGTTACCGTCAGGTCACCTGTGACTTCTATCCGGGTGTCACGCTCAATCAGCCTGGCCATAAGGCCGCCGGCCCGCACATGAAACCCGGAGAGAACTGCCCCTGAAACCTGGACCAGACCGTCAAAATTGATATTACCGGTGGCATAATTCACGTCACCATCGATCCGGAACACGGGTGAGACATCGATCCTCTGCTGGCTGTCAATGTAAACCGCCCCGCTGACCTTTGCTTCCGCCCTTTCCCCGCCCACTATGCGTACATTTTTACCGGCCTTTAAGGCCGCGTCACACACCGGCGGCGCCGGTATGGCCTTACCGGTGACTGTAGATCCTCCTTCACCTTTGACCATGGGGCTTTTGATGGCCAGCAGGTCGTCCGCCTTTACATAAGGGATATTCCCGCGCTCCCGGAAATCCATGTTGGCATATTCGTCCAACTTGCCGATCTTCTTTTCATCGCCTAATTTAAACAGAATGGCGGCGTCCTTGCCGGGTTTAGGCTGGATCCCGCGGGCAATAACATACTTTTTCACTCCCTCGGAGGAAAGCTCCGCCAGACACTGGTCCATAACTGTTTCATCAATGCCGAAAGCGATCTTTTTCCCGGCCAGCGCCTGGTTAATCCTATCGCGAACCTCTTCAGCAGACATTTCAACTCTGCCTTTGATAACTAAACAGGCCTCCATCTCATCCCCGGACACTATCAGTTCAAAGGATGGACCGCCTTCTTCAGCCGGGATACCTGCCGACTCCTTTAGCTGATTTTTTTCTTCGGGATTATCTTCCATTAAACCTCAGGGCGTGTATCTTTGATTGAGATCTCAGACTAAGTTGCGTTCAAATCCCCCTTAATCCCCCTTTCTCAAAGGGGGGAATTATTCCCCTCTTTGGAAAAGGGGTTAGGGGAGATTTTATGATGGTAATCATTTTATATTTCGGCATAATAGGTCAGATTCTTCAATTATCGGCGTTAGGGAAGTCTTTTAAGGTAAGGGGGATGACTTTACGCTCAAACGTTCAAACGTGAAGAGGCTAGATTACTACATGTAGAAGGGGCTGCTTGACCTTCTTTAAGGTTTCAAACCAGGCAGATACGTCCTCTATCTCCTTTTTCTCCTTTCTTATGCACTCCATGGACAGGATCGTAAAACCGGAAGAGGCCAGCCGGTCGCTAATCTCGGGTAAAGACCTTGTTACGTATTCCTGCCTGGTTTTGTCGGCCACCATAAATAGACACTTAATCTTTTTGTCCCTGACCTCTAAACTTACACGCATAGGCCCCAAGCCGCTCATATTCAAGAAAAATAACGCCCGGAAAGGACCTTCAGATCCATCCTTCGAGTCCCCTTTTTCGTCCGGCTCCCGGTCCAATAAGAGTTCACATTCACCCCAGCCGGCCTGTTTGGAAAACCAGACGGGCAAAAAGACAACCGATTCCCCCTCCGGAGATAAAAACCACATATTGGCAGACTGATAGCCCTCTATAAGATTCAAAAGGGATGAAAGCGCCCGGGCCAGGGCGCTATCCGGTTCGGACCCGGACAAATTATTCAGGGTTTGCATGACCAGACCCTTTATATCTGTCTCTACCAGACCTCTGGAATCAGGAAATTGGCCTTTCAGGAAATGAGTCCTGAGCTTGTTCTCCCAGCCCAGACCCATCAAGTTGAATACAGAGGGGTTGGGGTCCTGCGCCACAAGGATTCTATCCCACAGGCTGGATAAGGGCCTGAGCCTTTCCGCTATATGGGATGAAGAATCCGGCATCTCGCGTAACTGTCTGGCCACATTACCCAGTATATAGCCGGTTTCCTGACGGAGGGTGAGAAACTGCCGGAAAGACTCCTTTTGCCATTCTTCGGACGGCGACTCACCGACCATCTTGAGAACAACCTGCGGAGAGACCTCCCGCACCTCAAATTCAGCCTTTAAGCCCCTTGCCAGGGAAAGCCCGGTCTGGGCCATAACGGTCTGACCGGCTATGCGCAACAAGGCCCCTTCTCCGGGAAGGATATCTAAAACCGTACCCTCATAGCGTGAACCGACGGCGAACAAATTCTGGAGGTCTTGCAGAGAGGGGCCTGAGCCCCCCGCGGACAGGATATTAAAGATGGGTAAATCTGCCTTACCTTCTATCTTCAATTCTTCTCTTATCAGCTTTTAGCTTAAGGCCTTCAATGTTCGGCGTTCGAGTCGTTCGACGTTCGAACGTTTCGAACATTTCGAACGTTTTTATCCGACACCCGACTGCTTGCTATCGACTATTGATAGCCTCTCTTTTCCTCTCTGGCCAGCCCCAAAACCAATTCTACCTCTCCCCTGGTCATTGATAATCGCTCGGCAATTTCATCCGCAGAAAGCCCGTAACGCGACAGTCCCACGACATTTGTATATGGGACATCAGCCTGTTTGTGGGGAGTAGAAATATGGTATCCGGTCGATTGGGCCGCCCTTCCTGATAATTTGCGCAGCTCTCCTATCCTATGATCCATATCGGACAGCAACTTATCAGCCAGCGCCCTTTTCTCGTTTAGATTGTTCGCCAATGTCCTGCAAATCTTCTCCGTTTCATGGATTAGTCCGGAGACATTTTCGATACCATGATTTAACCGGCCAAAGCGGGTTTTCCTGAACTTAAGGAATAAGAAAATCACAAACAGGATGAGGATAATCTCGATCCCGATTTGAACGATCATTAAGGTTTCTACGCTACTGAAACGATCCACGAATCCATGCTCCTATGAATAAGTTCAAATGGCAAAATCCAAATGTCAAATCAAATCCAAATGCTAAATGTCAAAGTGTTCCCCGTTTGAGCTTTGGGATTTGTCATTTATTTGAACTTTGAACTTTAAACTTTGAACTTCTTTACGCGATCACATCGATAATCTTGCCCTGCTCTTTCTCCGGATCTTTTTTCTCCTCGCCCGTCTTTCCCTGACCGTTCTCGGCTTCAGCCTCGTCTTTGCGCTCGCGCGGTTTGTCCCGTATCGCCTGCTTACGCTGTGTAGATTCCTTTGGGTTAGGAGATTTTTCTACGGGCTGAGGCTGCCTGATCCCCGGAGCAGGATTAATGGAATATTCATCCATCCCCATCCCTCCCTAAAACTTTTAGCTTTCAGCTTAATATGCTTGCTGTTTATCTTAGGTTTTTCTGACGGCTGATGGCTGACCGCTGAAAGCTTATTAGGATGTCAGGTAAAAATATAATCCACAAACAGTATCTTCTGTATTTTCTTCGGTTTTAAATAATTATTTAAAACCCGGCACAGCTCATCCGCAAGGGCCTTATCTTTTTGCCCCTGCTGCACCGCATCGAGTTTCTTGGAAAGGAAAAAAGCATAAATCGCCTCACGTAACATCAATTCTTTTCTCCTGATCTCCGGCGCTACGCCCTCCTCTGTCACAAAATCAACCCGCACTCTCAAGAAAACATCCGTCCCGCCTTCGTTAAATGGAATCAAAAATGGTTTTAAACTATATCTCTCCCCTTTGATTACAGCTTGAGCCCTTTTCTCCCCCGATAGGCTGAACTGGCTATCATATCTCCTGCCTAACAGGAAAGAGGATACAGCCGTGCCCAGGATCAAAAAACAGGCCAAACTGATAAATACTACTCTCTTATTTTGGCCTGCAAACGTCCAAATAGATGGAGGAACAACACGGGCAAGAAATGGCTTACCCCTTCCCCAAACGGTCCTGGAGAAGTTTAATATCTTGCCCGCCAAACCGCTATAAACGACCTCAGCCGATGTTTTTTCTTCGCCTTTTCCTTCGCCTTCCTCTCCCTTTCCCTCTTCCTCTTTGCCCTTGCTTTCGTCTCTGGCCCCGGCCTCTGTCTCAGCTTCTGCGCTCTTTACAGATACAGTTGTCCCGACTTCGGCCGCCGTTTCTTCTTCTATAGAGTTCTGGCCGGGTTCTGGAGGCTCTTCGTCCCTGGTCTCACCTTCCCCGGACTCAGCGACAATAGGAATATCGCCAGGGGCAAGGTCATGACCTTCCTCATGTTCTTCAGGCTGGTTGTCCGGATCTTGTGTTTCTTTTTCCAGATATTCTTTGTCTGTATCGCTCATATCAGTCACTGATGGAGCAGTCAGCTATCAGTTTTCAGCTCTCCAGTTTCGGGTTACGTGTTACGGGTTTCGGGTTAAAAAACTCGCAACCCGCAACTCGACACCCTTCTCCCGACTCATCACTCAGTCCTTAGTCCCTTATGCTCACCGGTTGAAATGCCCTAGGAGAGCGCCGCGGAGGCGAAGGGTGGCCTTAGTATGCATCTGTGAAATCCGCGACTCGGTATACCCCATGATCTCCCCTATCTCCCGCATAGTTAAGTCCTCATAATAATAGAGCGAAACCACCAATCTCTCCTTTTCCGGCAGTTCATCAATAGCGCCGGCAATTATATCCCGCAGTTGCGCCAGGCCGAGTGAAACAAAGGGGTCGCTCTGCTCCCCATCCGCCACGATTTCAAAAAAATCATCGTCAGAATCCTCGGATGTCCTCCGGCGTACTATGCTCAGATTAGTTAACGATACTCCCTTTACCGTATCAATCAAACGATAAAAGTCCGCCAGAGAAAGGCCTAATCTGTCTGCTACTTCCTCGTCCTCGGCTGGCCTACCTAGTTCTTTTTGCAAGGCGTTGTATGCTTTTTCTATATCGGCAATCTTGCGACGCACCGAGCGAGGCACCCAATCCAGAGAACGCAACTCATCCAACATAGCCCCGCGTATGCGAAACTCAGCATAGGTTTTGAATTGAATATTCTTACCGGGGTCGAATTTATTTATAGCGTCAATAAGTCCTATCGTCCCTGAACTGACAAGATCATCCATAGACACATGCGCGGGCAGGCGCATGGCCAGTTTGCCGGCCAGATATTTAATTAAAGGAGTATATTTAATAATCAATTCCTCCCTCTGTTTGGCATCTACAGCCTTTTCACCCTTGAAATAATACTGAGTATAGTCTTTTAATCTGGCAGCATTAGCATTATACTTTTTCATAAGGCCCCCGGCGCTTGTAATAAATTTTTCCAGAAAAATTTGATATTTCCGTCCGACCGGTCTTCGTAGTTCCGGTTGCAGATACTTTCGGCCAGCTCCACAAATCGTCTGCTGGAAGAGGCCTCCGGATATAAGTCGACCACCACTCTTTGCTTTTTAACGGCCCTGGGGATACACGCATCGTGAGGTATAAGGCCCCAGTAATCCAGAGACATGCTCCCTAGAAATCTGTCCGTCACCATACTCAACCTCTTAAAAACTGACTCGGCTTCGGCCTCTGTAACAGCCAGATTTACCAGGATACTAAATCGCTTGATGTCATGTTTAGTGGAAAGAATCTTGATTAAGGCATAAGCATCGGCGATGGATGTGGGCTCGGGGGTGACTATAACCACCCTCTCGTGGGATGCTAAATTGAAATAGACCACATTCGAAGAAATACCGGCGGCTGTGTCAATAATCAGGATATCTATACAATTGCGCAGCCCTTCGAGTTCGTTAAGCAGATACAGTTTCTGACTCTCCGAGAGGTCGGCCAGTTCCTGAACCCCGGAACTGGCCGGCATAATCCGCATGCCGCCGGGCCCCTCGACTAAAATCTCATCCAGCGTCTTCTCACCGGAAAAGACATGGCGCATGGTGTACCTGGGCGCTAATCCCAGCAATATATCAATATTGGCCAGGCCCAGATCGGCATCCAGCACCAACACCCTCTTGCCCTGCCTGGATAAGGCAAAGGCCAGGTTAGCCACCACATTAGTCTTGCCTACGCCGCCTTTCCCGCTGGTAAAGGAAATTACCCTGGGGATATGGCCCTCCGCACAAGAATTAGACTTACCTATATCGGACGGTATATAAGGTGATGACTTCAACCTACTTCTCAGACCCACAGCCTGATCCATAATTATTCTCCCTAAACCTCTTCACGTAATTCGCTCCATAATAGATGTATCAGTCTCTTACGCGTAGCTGCCTCTATATCCTCAGGTACCCGCTGGCCGGTAGTAAAATAAAAGATAGGCACCTTGAAACGTACCGCCTGATTAAATATTGGGCCATAAAAGCGGGACTCGTCGATCTTGGAAAAAATACAACCCTTAACCGACAGGGCCAGGTACTTCGCAAGTATATCCTCTATGACGGCGTTCTGCGTGGTGGCGCTGACCACAAGCTGTCCTTCGATAGCCGGGTGGGCATAAATATATCTGGCCATCTCCTGCATGTGTTCTTCATGATGCGGGCTTCGGCCGGCCGTATCAATCAGGATTATGTCTTTATCCTGATTCCGGTTAATGGCCCGTGACAGATCCAGGTCTTTAAAGACAGCCGTAAAGGGCACCCCCAGGATATGAGCGTAGGTTTTGAGCTGTTCGGAGGCCGCGATACGATAATTATCCGCCGAAATCAGGGCCACCCTTTTCTTCTCCTTTAAAGCAAAATGGGCGGCCAGCTTGGCACAGGTAGTGGTCTTACCCACACCCGTAGGACCGATAAAGGCCCAGACGCAGGGACGGTTTGCTTTTTCTTCATCCCATCGCCCCAGAACGATTTGATCCAGCAACCGTCCGGTTATTATGTCTCTGAGCCTGGCAGATGATTCAGCCGGATCGGCTCTCCCATCCAACCCCGCGCCCTCCAGCAAAGAACAGACCAGAGCGGATTCCAGGCCGATAGATTCGAGATAGGCGGTCAGGGTATCTACTGCCTGATTTAATGGCCCGCTGGCCTGTGCCGTCACGGCAGACAGGCCCGCCTGCCCGCCACGGCGCATCTCCGGCCGGGGCCCGACCGCCGTCTGGATCATCCTTTTCAGACCGGCAACCTCGGCCCGAAGAGCGGATACTTCCGGTAATTGACTATTTATTAACTGATTGTTTATCGGCCGGGGGAGATAATCAGCGCTGCGTTTTTCAGGCAGGGAAGCGGTATTAACCATGGGATCCCGGGGCTCGTAGTCTATGGCCGCCACTACTTCTACCATGGATTTCCCCGCGCCTCCTAACAACCCGTTACCCTTCCTGAGTCTCTTTGTAGAAAGGATAATCGCCTCCGGTCCCAGCTCGCTCTTGACCATCTGCACCGCTGCGTTAATGTCCCTGGCTTCGTACCGCTTAATCTTCATGGCCGAGTTCTATTATCCCCACAGATTGGACTTTCATATCAGATGACAACTCGTTATGTGAAAGAATAAGTACGTTAGGAATAAACCTCTCCACCAACCGCCGCAAATGCCGCCTGACGATGGGTGAACAAAGAACAATGGGTTGATAATTGAGCACCAGGCATTGCTCTGCGCCCCGGTTGATATAATTGATGATACGCTGGGCCAGATTGGGCTCAATGGAAAGGAAGGTGCCTTGCTCTGTCCTCTGTATCCCTTCCCGCAACACATCTTCGATATTCTGGCTCAACGCCAGCACCGGTAATGTCCCCTCCGGAGTCAAAAATTCCTTGGTGATGGACCGGGCCAGTTTCTGGCGTACATATTCGGTAAGGATGTCCGGGTCTTTGGTAATCGGGGCATGGTCCGCTATGGTCTCTACAATAGTGAGCAGATCCCGTATAGATATCCTTTCCCGCAAAAGATTCTGCAGGACCTTCTGCAACCCGCCCAGGGAGAAAACGGTATTGGCTTCTTCCACTGCCTTGGAATTGGTCTTGGCGAGATTATCCAGTAACTTCTGAACTTCCTGACGCCCGAGCAGTTCATCGGCATGGCTGCGGATGACTTCGGTTAAATGCGTAGCCACAACCGTCGCCATATCCACTACCGTATAGCCCGCCAATTGCGCCTCCTCCTTGACTTTGTCCGTAATCCACAGGGCGGGCAGATTAAAGGCCGGCTCGGTAGTGGGGATGCCCTCTACTTTGCGTTTTACTTCTCCGGCATCCATGGCTAAATGGTATCCGGGCAATAATTCACCGCGCGCCACTTCAATCCCTCTGATAAGCACGGCATAGTTCCCGGGTTTTAACTGCAAATTATCCCGTATATGGATAGGCGGGACAATAAGGCCCACATCCAGGGCAAACTGCCGGCGGAGTGCCCGGATTCTTTCCAGGAGATCACCGCCTTGTTTTTCATCCACTAAAGGGATGAGACCATAACCAACCTCTAAAGAGAGCGTATCCAGAGGAAGAAGACTTTCCACAATCTCCGGCTCCCTCGTTGGTTTGGCCGCTGTGGCCTCTTCTCTGACCCGGACTTCAGAGAGTTGCCTGCTGCGGTAGAGAAAAAAAGCCAGAGAGCCGATTGCTGCGGAAAAAAGAATAAAGGGAATGTGCGGCAGTCCTGGTATCAAACCGAAGAAAAAGACGATGCCTGACGCAACGCCCATGGCCTGTATCTGAGATCCGAACTGACTGGCGAATTCCCTTCCCATGCCTACTTCAGACGCCGCCCGGCTTACCAGTATGCCCGCAGCGGTAGAAATGACCAGGGCCGGTATCTGCGCTACCAGGCCATCGCCGATAGTAAGTAACGTGTAATTCTGTACTGCGCCTACCACCGGCAAGCCCTTCTGAAAAACACCAATAAGTATGCCGCCCAGGATATTTATAAATATAATGATGATACTGGCGATAGCTTCCCCGCGTACAAACTTGCTGGCGCCGTCCATAGCCCCATAGAATTCCGACTCCCTGGCAATCTCCGCCCTTCTGCGCCTGGCCTCGCGATCATCTATAAGACCGGCGTTTAAGTCTGCATCTATACTCATCTGTTTTCCGGGCATGGCGTCCAAGGTAAAACGAGCCGCTACCTCGGCTATGCGCCCCGCGCCCTTGGTGATTACCACAAAATTAATAAGCACCATGATAATAAAGACAATGGCCCCGATGACGTAGTTCCCTCCGATTACAAAGGTCCCGAAGGCCTTGATGACCCGTCCGGCGGCCTCTGCCCCCTCATTGCCATAGGAAAGAATGAGGCGGGTCGAGGCCACATTTAAAGACAGGCGAAAGAGGGTGGTAATCAGAAGCAAAGACGGGAAAACAGAAAAATCAAGAGGACTGGTGCTATACATGGCCATGAGTAGAATGACTAGGCCAAAGGTCAGGCTGAAGGTGAGAAGGATGTCCAAAACAAAAGGCGGCAGGGGAACGATCATCACCAGCAGGATGCCCACTACCCCGACAGCCATAACGAGATTCCCGCTATCTAATGATGGCAGGCTCACGGCGGGACTTCGGACCTGATCAGCCATAATTACTCCTTATCCAGCAGCAAATGCCTTATTCTTCAGCCGATATACATAGGCCAGTATCTCTGCTACCGCCTGATACAAATTAGGCGGGATCATCTGGCCGATCTCCACTGTCTTATATAGAATCTGGGCCAGCGGTTTGTCCTCAACCAGCGGCACATTATTCTCCATGGCGATCTCTTTGATTTTTTCTGCAATCAGCCCGGCACCCTTGGCTACCACTTCCGGCGCATCTGCCTCTCCTCCCCGATACTGGAGAGCTACGGCCAGATGGGTGGGGTTGGTTATAACTACGTCCGCCTTGGGCACAGCGGCCATCATCCGGCGTCTGGCCATTTCTCTTTGAATGCTTCTGATCCGTGACTTAATCAGAGGGTCGCCTTCGGTCTGCTTGAACTCTTCCTTGATCTCCTGCTTGGTCATCCTGATCTTCCTTTCAAATTCCCAGCGCTGAAAGGCGTAGTCCAAAGCCGCCAGGATCAGCATCACCAGACAAGTGTTTAAAAAAATCTTAAAAGAAACCATGCTTACGTAACCGAGAATCTGCCCGATCTCGGCATCCATCAGAGGGAGAACGCGCGGCATTTCTCCCTTGACCGTACGATACGCCATGTATCCCACAATAGCTATCTTGGCCAGGGACTTGAAAAGCTCCATTACCGCCTGTATGGAAAAGATGCGCTTAAGTCCGCTCCAGGGGTTGATTTTGGATAGCTTTGGCTCTAGGTTTTCAGTGCTAAGGACGAATCCGACTTGCAGATAATTCGCCAGAAAGGCCATCAAGAACACTGCCAGAAGGATCGGCCCTGCGATCAGGCCCAGATATTGAACGGCAGTAAGTCCGAGCGCGCCTATGGTTGCCCGGTTAATCTCTACATCTGCGGCCTGCCTTAGAAAATAAACCATCATCCCCCGGATAGAGTGGTAAACATAAGTGTGACACGCATACAGGGTAATAAAACCCGTCAACATAACCAAAACCGCGGAAACCTCCCGGCTGCGGGCCACCTGTCCTTTCTTGCGGGCCTCTTCCCTGCGCCGCGGGGTTGCCTTTTCAGTTTTTTCCTGGAAGGATTCCTCGGCCATCTAGCCTTTAAACCCCCGTATCAATAACGGCAAAAGATTTCCTGCTTCATGTATAGTTCGGATAAAAAACGGCCCCATAACCTGCATGGACAGGCCAAAGAAAAAAAGGCCTATGCCGATAGTAAGAGGGAAGCTGACAATCAGTAAGTTCATCTGCGGGACGGCCTTGGCCAGGATACCCAGGGCTGCCTGCGTAAAGAGGAGGATAGCCATAACCGGCGCCATCACCTTGACCGCTATAACGAACATCCCCCCGCTACTCAGCAATATCCGGTTATAAACCCCCTCCGTAAGATTCATTTCACCGGGCTGGAGGATACTGAAGCTGTACGTCAAAGTTTGAAAGAACATATGATGCCCATCCACAGCTAAAAATATCAATAAACTCACCAGGTACCCCAACTGGGCCAAAACAGAAGATTGCTGTCCCATCTGTGGGTCCATAACCTGGGCCACACCAAAACCCATCTGGAAGCCGACCATCTCCCCGGCCAGTTGGATTCCGGCAAAGACCAGTTTAAGGACAAGGCCAAGGGTAAATCCCACAAACATCTCTTTGACCAAAAGCAACCCCATGGAAAAGACGTCATCAGGAAAAACCTTGGGCTCAACCTGGACCACAGGGAGTAGGACCAGACTGACGATCAGACAGAGTCCGGCCTTCGCCAGGTTAGGCACGCCCTTGGCCCCGATAACAGGCATCATAAATATAATAGCCGCCACACGTACCAGGATCAGGATAAGCACCTGAAATTGTTGTAACGTCCAATCGAGCAGGAAACCATCTACCATAGAGTTTTTACCTGATATATTGTGGGATATTGATAATTAAATTTTCCGTAAAAACGGTCAGTTTATTCATAATCCATGGGAAAAAGGCCAGTAGCGCCACCATGACCGCCAGTATCTTAGGGACGAAGGAGAGCGTCATCTCCTGGATTTGAGTAACGGCCTGGAAGATACTAACCGCCAGGCCCACGATCATCCCGACACCCAGGATGGGCAGGGAAATAAGTAGAGTGACCTCAATGGCGTCCTTGGCTATACCTATGGCAAATTCCGGAGTCATAACTCACCTCATACAAAACTTTTGACTAACGAACCCACGATCAGATACCAGCCATCTACTAATACAAATAAAAGGAGCTTAAACGGCAACGAAACCATGATCGGCGGCAGCATCATCATGCCCATGGAAAGGAGCACGCTGGCTACTACCATATCAATGACCAGAAACGGGATATAAAGAATAAAACCGATCTGAAAGGCCGTCTTCAGTTCACTGATCATAAAGGCCGGTATCAAAACCGTGGTGGGAACATCTTCCTTATTCTGCGGCCGTTCTATCTTGGCAATATTGACAAATAGGGAGAGGTCCTTTTCGCGAGTGTGCTTGAACATAAAGTTACGGATAGGCAGCAGCGCCTGATCCAGGGCCTCGGCCTGGGTTATCTCTTCAGCCAGATAGGGCTGTAACGCCTGCTCATGCACAGTTTGCCAGACCGGCGCCATGATAAAAAAGGTTAGAAAAATAGATAATCCAATTATTATCTGGTTCGGCGGCGTTTGCTGGGTGCCAACCGCGTGCCGGAGGAATGAAAAAACTACGGCCAGCCGTGTAAAGGACGTCATCATAAGCAAGATGGCCGGCGCCAGTGAAAAAACCGTAAGCAAGAGCAGTATCTGGATCAATACCGAAACCTTCTTCGGGCTGTCGGCTTCCTCCAATCCAAACTTGAGCGTAGGAACGGAGACGGCATGGGCAGTCTTCTCAATAAGAAGAATGGCCAGAAGGATAACTATTACTAATGCTATGAGCTGTCCCGGACGTCTCATGATGACCAGACCTTCCTTAAACTTCCGCATAGTTAGCGAGGCATGAGAAAACGAAAAAGGGCTTTTTTATCGCTCTCATCTTTGTCCTCTCCCGGCCCTCCTGAGGAGGGAAGGAGTTGTGCTCTGTCCATCTTGGTCAGGAGACTAACGCTGCTTTCCGACATGCCTAGCACTATTATTTCACCGCCCACTTCAATAACCGAAACGTACTTCTTCGGTGCGATACCCTTGGTCGCCAGAATCTTGATAAGATTACTGCCGCAGGCCTTTTCCTGCAGGGCCCTTAACTTTCGCGCGCCGTGCAAAGCCAGGAAAAACAGGCCCAAAACCATGGCCAGCGCAAAGATCATCTTGAATAGGACGCCGATCAGACCGGGCACATCAGTGCCACTGTCGGCGGTTGAGGCAGGGGAGCCTAACGCCATGGAGGGCAAGGCCAAAACCAAAATCAAAATCATTAAGATTTGCCTGTCTCTCTGGAACATAAACATCTCTTTACCCTAGGTTCCTAACCCGCTCTGTCGGGCTGATAATTTCCGTTAATCTGACCCCAAATTTATCGTCAACCACCACTACTTCTCCCTTGCCGAGCAGCCTTCCACTGACATACACCTCTACCGGTTCACCGGCCAGCTTATTTAATTCGATAATGGCGCCCTGGCCCATCTGAAGAAGATCATTAATAACCATGCGTGTCCGGCCCAACTCCACGCTTACTTCGAGCGGAATATCCAGGAGAAAATCCAGGCTGCGGTCACCTCTTTGCATGGATCTCTTGCCACTAAAATCATCAAAGCGTGGTGACTCAATGTTATCCGCCGGTTCTTCTTTAGATACGGGCGCAGTCTCTTCTGCTCCTGTTTCTCCAGCCTGCTTTTTCCCGGCTTCTGCCGCCTTTGCCTCTGCAAGTGCCGCATCCCAGTCCATGTCTGCCGAAGCGCTCCCGCTCTCTGCTTCGGCTTTATGAGCTTCATCAGGTGCGGCATCCGGATCTTGAGAAGTTAATTGTTCAATATCTTCTTCGCCCATTTTTACCTCCGTATTTTCAATCGGCAGAAACGTCTTCTAATAGTTGAAAGGCCTTGTTACCCTTACATATCCCGGCATAGGCATTGAATTTTGGAACCCCTTCCACGTCAACCAATAGAGGTTCGCCCAGGTCTTTATTCAGGCGGATTATATCCCCCGTGGTAAGCTTCGCCACATCGTTGCCGCTCATAGTGGTTTTGCCCAGTTCAACCCGTAATCCCACCTGGATTTTTCGTATCGAATCGCGCACCTGTTGAAACCAATAGGGATCAACCTCCTGCTGCTCTTTTTGAAAAGAAGCCATAAGCTTGGTCTTAATGGGTTCTATGTTAGCAAAAGGTATGCATATAGAGATCTGCCCGGAGAGCTCATCCATCTCAACCGTATGGCGGGAAACAATCAGAGGATCGTTGGGATGGACTATGCGCGCAAACTGGGGATTTATTTCACTGCGCACATATTGAATCTTCACCGGGTGGACCGGATGCCAGACCTTTTCCAGATCAGCATAGGCCAGATGAACTACGCGGCTAATTAATTTCTGTTCAATAGGTGTAAACTCCCGGCCTTCAACCTTGGTGCGGCCCTTTCCCGAACCGCCGAGGAAACACTCCACCAAATGAAATACCAGCCGGGAATCAATAACGAATAGGGCATTGCCGCGCAAGGGCTCCATCTTGAAGATATGAAGACTGGTGGGTACAGGTAGATTTTTGGCGAAATCGCCAAACTTAAGTACCTCTAGGGGCTGGACAGATATATCGACTATACGTCTGAGGATAGTGGTCAGGGTAACCCGAAAATTCCGGGCAAATTGATCATTCAGCGCATCAAACGTCGGCATTTTGCTCTTGATGACCCGGTTCTGATTTACAAAATCGTATAATTCATACCCGGACGGGGCAGATACTTCCTCGAACTCCGTCTCAATTTCCCCGCCCGACATTCCCTTTAAAAGGGCATCAACCTCTTCCTGGCTTAAAACTTTACTCATTTGTTTAGTAACCTTTTCTTCAGAAAATATTTACTGAATAACAAATTCGCTAAAATAAACCCCTTTAACCTTATTCTTTCCCAGATAATGGTTAGCGCGCATTATGATCTCATCGCGTAACTTGATCTTTCCCTCCAGGGTCATTACCTCTTCATACCTTTTGCTTGTAAGAAGCATAATGATAGTATCCCGCAATTGTGGGATATGTTTCTCGGCTTCAGCCTTAACTTTTTCATCTTCGCCTTCAAGCTCCAGGTCTATCTTCATCTTTAGATATCTCGCCCCCTCTCCGTCTATAAGAAGATTGACGATAAAGGGATCCAGAGGCACAAATACTCCCACCTTCTCCGCCCCTTCTGTCTTCTTTTCTTTAGCAACAGCGGCCTTTTTCTCCTGGTGTATAAATTTAGGCCCGATATACATGGTATAGGCAAGGTATCCGCCGGCAGAAAGGACTAAGACAATGACAACGATAATAATCAGTGAAAACAGTTTTCCTTTCTTTGGTTTCTCTTCTCCAGCCTCCTCCATTTCCTCGGCTTCTTTTTTCTCCTTCTCCGCCATACTCATGTCTCCCCGGATAAAAAATTTACCCATAAGTGAGCAAAGAATATGCCAGGCATACTATTCCGGCCTAACTTGCTGTTTTTAAAAGTAATTAAGCTCACTAACCAGGAATGGGCTTCCGAGATATTGGGACGTCAAAGTTCTGTTAACCGTCAAGTCTTTGACAACTACACATAAAGTTGCCCTTAAATCAATCTATTAGCATTGGCTCTATCCAAAGAAATGCAAAAGACTATTTATCGTGGTCTTTCTTTCAGCCGAAACGATAAATTAGGAGCAGTAAAAAACAGCGGGCATATTTAAGGAATGGCATCGACAATCACAAGGAGGTGATGATGGTGTTCATGGGCAAGAAAGAAAGGAGTTGCCCGCATTTTGTAGCAAAGGTCGTAGTTTGTACCCTGCTTCAATACGGCTGTGGTACCTTTGACTGCGGGCATACGCAGGCGTCGGACAAGCCTTTTCACTTACTGGAGCTCGAAGACGGCCAGTTCATTGCTATATGCGATGACTGTAATAAGGGTGAAAAGGCAAAAGAAACGATGTGCCACTAAGTTAGCAGACGATTGATTCTAGCAGTAACCCCGGACCTAAGCGCATAATTTTCCCAATTTGCGAAAGCGGATAACTCTCACCAAAACCCTCCTCTCAACAAGCCCCTGCTGACCCGGCGCTCTTGCTGCGGATCAATACCCCACAGAATCTCCCCGGTTGAATTTTCTCCTGAACTGGCCAGGCCGTTGCCAATGCGCAGTGATAATCTCCACGGTCACATCACCAACAGCAGAATTTGGTTGACATTTTTGCCCATATGCCTTTAATGGGATGCCTTTGTCCTTAGTTGTACAAAGATGTCCAGACTGAGAGAAATGGCGGGAGTTCGATGTACTATGAACCTGATGGTTCGTGATGCAGCCCGGTTGCTGAAAGTCTCGGAAAAAACGATTTATCGCTGGATAACCCAGGGGAAACTGCCTGCATGCTGTGTTAACGAGCAATATCGTTTTAACAGAGTCGAGCTGCTTGAGTGGGCTACGGCCCGCCGCATAAATGTCTCGCCTGAAATCTTCTCCGAGCCTGCGAGCGAATTACCTATGCCGGGTCTTGGAGCGTCCCTTCAGGCCGGTGGCATTCATTACCGGATCAGTGGAAAAAACCGGGAAGAAGTACTACTGGCTCTGGTTGAGCATATGCGCCTACCGGAAGGCGTAGACCGGGATTTTCTATTCCGGGTCTTACTGGCGCGGGAAGAGCTGGGCTCAACCGGTGTCGGCGACGGCATCGCCATCCCGCATCTGCGCAATCCCGTCATAATCCACGTAACGTCTCCGATCGTGATGCTCTGTTTCCTGGAAACACCCGTTGATTTCGGTGCTCTGGACGGGAAACCGGTTCATACCGTCTTCACCGTGGCCAGCCCTACGGTCCGGGTGCACCTGCACGTGCTCTCGCGCCTTTCCTTCATCCTGCGAAACGATGAGTTCAGAGAACTGCTTCGCGTTCAAGGCTCGCGAGAGGACATCTTCGCCGCGATCGCGGAGATTGAAAACGGTTTCGTGAAACCCCTCAGCGCCGACAAGGCTCCAATTCAATCGTCATGATGCTCCTATTGATGGCAGTCACCATTATGGTACTTGGTGGACTGGCGGCGCTCGGTGTAGGGCAACCACGTCTGGCCGGGCGGCTGGGGGCCGGCGGCGTGGTCGTGGGAAGTCTCATGGGTTTGGTTCCCGCACTCCGTGTCCTTTGGTCCGGGTCTGGCGAGTCCCTCTCTTATGCATGGAGCGTCCCCTACGGATCCTTTGCCGTCGGCATTGATCCGCTTTCGGCGTTCTTTCTCCTTCCCGTTCTGGGGATATCGGCACTGGCCGCGGTATACGGCACCGAGTATCTGATTCCCTACTGCGGTAAGTATTCGGTCCGCGGGCACTGGTTTTTCTACAGCCTGCTTGTGGCCAGCATGACTATGGTGCTGGTGGCGCGAAACGCCGTGCTCTTTCTCGTGGCCTGGGAACTCATGTCCGTGGCTTCCTTTTTCCTCGTGACTTTTGAGCATCACAAAGAGAGCGTTCGAGACGCAGGCTGGACGTACCTCGTAGCCACGCACGTGGGGGCTGCATTTTTGCTGGCGTTCTTTGTCCTGCTTGGGAACGAGGTGGGATCATTCGACTTCGACCGCATCCGTGCCTTTGGGGTACCGACATCGGCCGGAGTGCTTTTTCTCCTTGCCGTGGTCGGGTTCGGGGCCAAAGCCGGTTTTCTGCCTTTGCACGTATGGCTGCCCGAAGCCCATCCGGCAGCGCCGAGCCACGTCTCGGCCCTTATGTCCGGAGTTATGATCAAGACCGGGATTTACGGGATCCTTCGGACGCTGACCTTTCTGGGACCTCCCTCCCCTTGGTGGGGATACGTGCTGGTGGGCGTCGGGTTGACCTCGGGCATTATCGGTGTGCTCTTTGCCTTGGCGCAGCATGACTTGAAGCGCCTTCTGGCCTATCACAGCGTGGAGAATATCGGGATCATCGCCCTTGGATTAGGCGTGGGGGTCATCGGGGCAGGCATAGGGTCGCCCGCGCTGATCGTCCTGGGACTTTGCGGCGGCCTGCTCCACGTGCTGAACCACGCCATATTTAAGAGTCTTCTTTTCCTCGGAGCCGGCTCGGTTTTTCACGGTACGGGGACCAGGGACATTGATTTTCTGGGTGGACTTCTGAAAAGGATGCCCTGGACCGGTGTGACATTTCTTATCGGCGCGGCGGCGATCTGCGGGCTACCGCCCCTGAACGGATTTGTAAGTGAATTCCTGATCTACCTTGGCGCCTTCCGGGGTGGAGCGGTGAATGATGCAGCCGTGGTCGGCACTCTGTCTGCCGTCATAGCCGGCCTAGCCCTGATCGGAGGACTGGCTGCGGCCTGCTTTGCCAAAGCCTTCGGCATTATCTTCCTCGGCGAGCCGCGGACCGACCTGTCCCGGACCCACGAAGGGGGGTGGGCCATGCGCCTTCCGATGGTTGTGCTGGCCGCCGGTTGCGTTCTCCTCGGGCTTCTGGCGCCGTTGGCCCTCAGGCTCATGGCGCCCGTGGTCGCACAGCTTGCGCCGCTGGCACGTAACGTAGTGCGGACGGAACTCATGGCCGCTGCCCAGCCGCTGGCCATGGTGGCCCGGGGCGGTTGCGGGCTGCTGGCCATGATTGGTGCGCTTGCTCTCCTCCGGCGCCGGCTCCTGGCGAGGCGTACCATAGGGGAAGGCGTTACCTGGGACTGCGGGTATGCCCAGCCCTCGCCGCGCATGCAGTACACCGCGTCCTCCTTTGCTCAACCCCTGACGGATTTCTTCCGCATTTTTCTCTGGACAGAACGCCGCATCTCGCGGCCTTCCGGTCTTTTCCCGCGGAGTGCGGCCCTCCATACGTTTACTCCGGATACTTACCCGAGATGCTGTACGCTCCCGTGTTTCGCGGCATCGTATGGGGCCTTTCGAGACTGCGCTGGTTACAGCACGGCCGCGTGCAATTGTACATGCTCTATATCGCCGTGGCCCTCATGGCGCTGATCGTATGGAAACTGGGGTGAATGCAATGAACACTGCCGGATCTGTCTCCTGGTTCCTGGCCCTTTTGCTGGCCCCCTTACTCCTCGGCATCATAAACCGGACTAAGGCGTTCTTTGCCGGACGCCAGGGGGCACCTCTCGTGCAAGCCTATTTTGATTGCTGGAAGCTTCTGCAGAAAGGTGCGGTCTACAGCCGCACAACCACCTGGGTCTTTGTGAGCGGCCCCGTGGCCGGACTGGCAGCGGTATTGGCGGCAGCGGCTCTGGTGCCTCTGGGCGGTATAGGTGCGCCCGTGTCCTTTGCCGGTGATCTGATCTTGTTCGCGTATCTCTTGGGCTTGATGCGTTTTCTCACGGTACTTGCGGCCCTCGACACCGGTTCCAGCTTCGAGGGCATGGGTGCCAGCCGCGAGGTTTGGTTTTCCGCTCTGGCGGAACCGGCCCTCTTGCTGGGACTGGCAGTGCTGGCGCGGGAAACAAAGAGCCTTTCCCTCTCGGGCATGATCTTCGCCCTGACGGGCGAGGTCTGGACGCGGTCCGGCATCATCCTGCTGCTTCTGGCGGTGGCCCTATTTATTGTCCTCTTGGCGGAAAACGCCCGTATCCCGGTGGATGATCCGAACACGCACCTGGAACTGACGATGATCCACGAGGTCATGGTCCTTGACCACAGCGGCCCGGATTTCGGTTTCATTCTCTACGGAGCGGCCCTCAAGCTCTGGGTGCTAAGCGCTCTCCTGGTGGGGGTGGTAGTGCCGGTCCGGACGGGCAATCCCTGGCTTGACGGAGCGGCCGTCCTTGCCGGGATTATGGCGGTCGCCGTGCTGGTAGGGATTGTGGAATCGTGTATGGCACGCCTGCGCCTGTTTCGCGTGCCGCAGCTCCTGGTGGGGGCGGGCGCATTCTCCACCCTGGCTCTGATTCTGGCTTTGAGGTAAGGATGAATACCTGGTTTGACACCATTACCCTGCTGTTGATCCTGAGCAACCTGGCGCTGCTTGGATCGAGCCAGCTCGGTTTTTGTATCCGGGTCGTGGCGGTCCAGGGAATAGCCCTGGGCCTTCTGCCCATTCTGTTCGGCTCTGCGGAATGGAGCGTTCATGCCATAATACTCGCCACAAGCGCTCTGGCCCTCAAAGGTGTGGTCTTTCCGTGGCTGCTCTTCAAGGCATTGAGGGCTGCGGACGTCCGGCGCGAGACCGAGCCCTTTGTGGGGTATGTATTGTCCCTCATTTTCGGGGTAGTGGCCCTCGCCGTCGTCCTCTGTATGAGATCGCGTCTGGCGCTGCCTGTTTCAGCGGATTTGCGGCTCATGGTAGCCATCGCCTTTTTCACCGTCCTTGTGGGATTCTTCCTTATCGTGACCCGCAAGAAGGCGCTGACCCAGGTCCTGGGTTATCTCGTGCTGGAGAACGGTATCTATGCCTTCGGGACCACCATCTCGTCCGAACAGCCGTGGCTGGTGGAAATGGGTGTCCTGCTCGACGTCTTTGTAGCCGTCTTCATTATGGGAATCATGATCTTCCACATAAGCCGCGAGTTCGACCATATCGATACCCACAGGCTCGCTCGTCTCAGCGACTGGAAACAGGGCGCAACTGAGGAATCCAACCCATGACGCTTGCTCTTGTCCTTATTCCCGCAGCAGCAGCCCTTGCCTGCTTTGTCATCCGCTACGATGCCTTGCGGCGCGCCTTGCTTGTTGCGACGGCACTGGCGCATCTGGCGATGACCGCGGTCTCATGGGTGGCAAAACCGACTCCGGCCCTGGGCGGGTGGCTGGCCGTGGATGCAGGCGGCCTGGTCTTCTTGAGCATTACGAGTGTGCTTTTTCTGGCCTCCGCTCTCTACGCGCTGGGGTACCTGAAGCGTGAACCCCACGGCGAGCGGAAGGATTTTGAAGAGGGCGTACTCTTTACCAATGCCCCGGAGGCGGTATTCACCGGGTGCCCCCTCTTCTTTCTGGCCACCATGACGCTGGTGACCATAAGCCAGCATTTCGGGCTTCTGTGGGTGGCGGTGGAGGCTACGACCCTGGCCAGCGCACCCCTGATCTATTTCCACCGGCACGACCGCTCTCTCGAGGCCACCTGGAAGTATCTGCTGCTCTGCTCGGTCGGGATCGCTCTGGCCCTGCTCGGCAATTTCTTCCTCACGGTAGCCGCATCGGCTCCCGGTGCCGGTTCCATACCGCTCGTTGTGGCCGATCTCATGGCGCAGGCTGGCAAGCTTAACTTGCCCTGGCTGAAGGCCGCTTTCGTACCGCTTTTGATCGGGTACGGAACCAAGATGGGCCTGGCCCCCATGCATACCTGGCTTCCCGACGCACACAGCGAATCCCCATCGCTTGTTTCGGCGCTTCTCTCGGGCGCACTTCTCAACTGCGCATTCCTGGGCATCCTGCGCATCCAGCAGGTGTGCAGCGCAGCCGGTATCGAGGCCTTTGGCCGGGAGGCGTTTGTCGCCTTCGGCCTCGTGTCTATGGCCGTTGCCGCCGTGTTCATCATTGCCCAGACGGATTTTAAGCGAATGCTGGCCTACTCAAGCGTAGAGCACATGGGCATCCTCTCCCTGGGAGTGGGCCTGGGCGGGGACGGAATTTTCGGCGCCGTTTTTCACGCCGTCAATCATTCCCTGACTAAAGGGATGCTCTTTCTCGTAGCCGGAAATCTGCTGACAGTGTACGCAACAAAATCTACCGTACGGGTCCGGGGCATCCTGCAACTCGTACCGGCATCAGGCGTACTGTGGGTCGCCGGATTTCTGTCCATTACGGGCGCGCCTCCCTTCGGTACTTTTATAAGTGAACTCATTATTCTCAAAGCAGCATTCGACAAGGGATACACCGCTGTGGCCATAACATATCTATTGCTCCTTTCTACTATCTTCGCCGGAATGGCGGCTATTGTGATCCGCATGGCCCAGGGCAAATCGTCTGAAGAGCGGAAACCAGTCAGCCGGGAACCGGTACTGGCGCTTGTGCCGGCAGCGGCGCTCGGGGCGACGGTCCTGTTGCTGGGCCTGTACGTGCCGCCTTTCCTTGGCCGCGCCCTGCATGAGGCGGCCATAATGCTTGGAGGATCTTAAAAAGTGGAGTCAAAGCGCCTTCTTCGCGCCTATAATAGCTGCCCGGTGGGTCTTCGCGATATACCGCTCGTTTCCATTTCGGAGTTTCGGGAAACGCTAATTCGTAACGTAGCCCAGGGGGCACGCCTTGCTGCCCTTTTTGGGAGGCCGCATGAGCCGAACACACTTCGCGTTCTGGCCGTACTGGCCCGGGGCAGCGAAGGGACGCTCTTTATTGTCGAGACCGAAGTCTCCGATTGCTATCCGGCGCTTACCGTTGACTGTCCGCAAGCTCACTGGTTCGAGCGGGAGGTAGCCGAACAATGGGGGGTGCGGCCGGAAGGGCATCCCTGGTTGAAGCCGATACGATTCCACCATTCGTACCGCCTCGGCCGGGATGCTTGGGCGCGTGCCGCCACCGAGGTGATTCAACCCTCCATGACGGATTTTTTCCAGATGGCCGGGGAAGAGGTCCACGAAGTCGCAGTCGGGCCGGTACATGCCGGAATAATTGAACCCGGCCATTTTCGTTTTCAATGCCACGGCGAAAACGTCTACCACCTGGAAATATCACTTGGGTATCAGCACCGCGGAGTCGAACGGGCCATGATCGGCGGTCCCAACCATCGCAGTGCTCACTATATGGAAACCTTGGCCGGTGACACGTCTATCGGCCATATGACCGCATATTGCCAGGCCATGGAAGCCCTGACGGGCTATACTGTACCGGGCCGTGCCCACGTGTTGCGTGCTGTTGCGCTCGAACTCGAACGCCTTGCCAATCATACGGGAGATATTGGTGCGCTGGCCGGAGATGTCGGGTATCTGCCCACTGCCGCTCACTGCGGGCGTCTGCGCGGCGATTTTCTCAACCTGACCGCACTCCTCTGTGGAAACCGGTTCGGCCGGGGATTTGTGCGGCCAGGCGGCGTTGTTTTTGACCTCGATACTAACCAGGCGGGGATATTGCTGGACAGAATAGGGAGAATTTACCAAAATGTGACTACGGCCGTGGATCTCCTGTGGAAGACGCCATCCGTCGTGGCCCGGTTTGAAAAGACGGGAAGGTTGCCGCGCGAAACCTGTGAAGAACTGGGGCTGGTAGGGCCGGCCGCACGCGCCTGTGGTATTGAACGGGACGTCCGCTACGAGTTTCCCTCAGGGACATACACATTGAGCCACATCCCTGTTGCAACGGGGGAAACGGGCGATGTCTTTGCGCGCGCATACGTAAGGTGGCTGGAAATCCAGCGTTCCGTGGCCTTCATTCAGGAGCAGCTAGAGATGCTCCCGTGCGGACCCATACGGGTGGGGACCGGGGATCTGCCCCCTGAGCGGCTCGTGGTTTCCCTTGTGGAAGGCTGGCGCGGGGAAATCTGTCACGTGGCGCTCACGGATGCGCAAGGGCATTTCGCGCACTATAAAGTGGTGGACCCGTCCTTTCACAACTGGATGGGACTGGCCATGGCCTTGCGTGACCAGCAGATCTCGGATTTTCCGCTCTGCAACAAGAGCTTCAATTTGTCGTATTGTGGACACGACCTGTGAATCGGGAGATGGAATGCTCAAGGAGCTAGTTGCTCGATGGAAGCTGGGATACGGCACGATCCCTTTCCCCGCGAAAGAACCGATATTGCCGGACCGTTACCGGGGATGCCCGGTAGTGGATGCAGCGCGGTGCCCCGGACAGTGCCGGGTCTGCGCGGAAGTCTGTCCCACGGGCGCGGTAAAGGTATCAGCAGATGGCCTGCACCTCGATCTCGGGCGATGTCTCTTTTGCGGGGAATGTGAAACTGCATGTCCCGTGAATGCGATCCGTTTTTCCCGGGAATACCGCATGTCTGCCAGACGGCGGCAAGATCTGGTTCTCTCGGGTACGGGTATGGCGACTGCCCAGGCCCTTGATGCTCAAATGAAACGTCCGCTCGGCCGTGCACTGCGGCTGCGGCAGGTGAACGCCGGCGGATGCAATGCCTGCGAGGCGGACACCAATGTGCTCACTACCGTTGTCTTCGACCTTGGTCGTTTCGGCATCCAGTTTGTCGCCTCACCACGCCATGCGGATGGAATCCTCGTGACCGGCCCGGTGACGGAGAATATGAAGCCGGCTTTAATAAAAACCTATGAAGCAGTTCCTACACCGAAAATTGTCATTGCCGTGGGCGCCTGCGCCATTGCGGGCGGGCCGTATGCCGGACACAAAGAAGTGCATGACGGTGTGGAAAGTATCCTTCCTGTCGATCTGTACATTCCCGGTTGCCCGCCGCATCCCATTGTGATCCTGGATGGCCTGTTACGCCTTCTGGGGTGTATCGGAAAGTAGAAACTCAAAGCTGAAAGAGTATTCAGGGCGTCCCCTTATTTCTCCCGTAATTTTCCCAATTTGCGAAAGCGGATAACTCTCACCAAAACCCTCCTCTCAACAAGCCCCTGCTGACCCGGCCCTGACCCTGGGAAACTAGATTACCTTACTCACCGGCCGAAGTAAAATATCAGTTCTCCGAAGCCCAGGTGTGGGTAAGCGCCAAACTCGCTCCGAAGGCTGTCATCGGGTCTCTTCCCGAGGGCCAAGATGGCCCCCAGACGAATTTCAGCGTTATTGCTGAGGGAGTAAATTAAGGCCGGCTCCAGTAAGGCGCTTCCATCGTTCAGGTTTATAATAGCGCTTCCGTGGAGGATAACGAGCGGAGTGAATTGATATCGGCCGTTGACTCCCAGGTAATGGTGGGCGGTGTTAAATATTTCGCCGCGTAAAAAGCGGGGCGCGGCACTAACTTCAGAGTAGCGGTCAGGATCACTAGTCCCGAAACCGTTATAGTAATACTCAAGCTGCAAAAAGAAATCTGAGGTGCATTGATAATCAAGGCCGAAAAGGGCCCTTACAAAGCGGCTGCTGTCCTCCGGCCAGGTATGGGCGGCTTCCATCCTCATACCTATACCCTTTATATCAGCATTTATCTCGCCCCCCAGCACGTAATCAGAAATTGTCCAGCCCCCCATAACGGCTACATCGACGGCACCGAGGCGCAGGCGATGCCTAGCCAGGAGGGCTGAATCATCCCAATTCTCTTCAGGCGCATAGGCCAAATACGACTCCTGAAATGGACCAAGGGGAAGATCGAAAAACACGGCATCCACCCCGGCTTTATAGTCGCGATTAATCTGTAAGGGCGAGAAGGTGGTAAGCAAATCGACCGGAGACCAGAGATACCCTACTCCCCAGCTTATAGCCTGACGTCCCAAGGTAATATCTGCAAAACCAAGGTCAATTTTCGCATTAAGCCGATCAAGCTGGTGATCCCAGGTGAAATGCTCTTGCGTCTCAATATGCCAATCCAGGTCTAAATACCGAAAGGCGGCCGAAACCCTCTCCACCCGACCGGAAGTCCCGATGGCTTCTGCTGATGTACGCCTAACGGCCATGAGATGTTCATAATGTGCCTCGTAGGAAAGCCTCTTCCAGCTTCCTTCCCACATCAGCCGCAGGCGCTGTATATCCGTTGGTTGCACCCGATCCTCAATGGTAGGGTGGGAATAATAACTTTTAAGGGTGAAAAGGTTGTCAAAGTATCCGGTAAAGTCTGTCTGAAAAGCGTCTTCCGCCCGAGCAGGCGAAATGATAACCAAAAGCAGGAAAACCAACCAGCAGGGAATAATCAGTCTATCAAGGTGAGGCGCTATTTTGAGCAAGGCTCTCACCAATACGTACATCTGAACTAATCTGGCCATCTCTCAGCAGAATAACTCTCCGCGCTTTATCCATAACCCGGGTATCATGGGTAGAAATAAGAAAGGTTACTCCCCTTGTTTTATTCATGTCCAGCATCATGTCGATCAAGGCCAGGCCGGTTTTTGAATCAAGGTTAGCGGTAGGCTCATCGGCAAGCACAAGGTCAGGATTACTGGCCAAGGCCCGGGCCACGGCCACACGCTGCTGTTGGCCGCCACTCATCTCATATGGTCTCCGGTTCTCAAGGCCCTTGAGGCCGACCTCTTCCAGTAGCTCCATTACATGCTGCCTTCGTTTCTGGTAAGGCATGCCCTGGAGTAATAAAATGAATT